>Ga0302280_1001569_pt1 | contig 18640 bp, 12 predicted proteins | sample III_Fen_E1_1_FD_198771 | JGI IMG/M metagenome (GOLD analysis project Ga0302280, IMG submission 198771) | Peat permafrost microbial communities from Stordalen Mire near Abisko, Sweden - III_Fen_E1_1 | ecosystem: Environmental > Terrestrial > Soil > Wetlands > Permafrost | place: Sweden: Abisko... | reverse complement strand
CTTTTCTTTTTGTTCTGTATGTATTCATGCTTCCTCTTTTGAATATCAGGCATCGTCTCATTAAAATATGCTGATGCTGCCCCTCTTTTAGTCAAAGATCCGGATATGTCTACCATCTTTAGTCCTCCGGTAGAATCAGATACGTTAGATGTCATATTCGTACTTCCGCCATTACCATTATCATTATCATTATCATTATCATTATTCGATTTTGATTCTGAATCAGAATCATCGGTATTGGTTGAAGCCGAACCTGATACTGACGTCGAAGAAGATGTTGATTTATTCTTATTGTTGTCTTCAGTTGCACTAATACTATCAGCCTCACTTATCAATAATGAAAAATCATTAGGTTTGATCTTGTAGGGATCAGGACCGAATGTATCATTTACATCGGGATTTTGATTATCATTAATCTTGGTTGGATCATAATCGTCTTCCAATAGACTGTTGTTCGGACCGATCGGGTATTTTTGCAAATCCCTTGCCAAGAGTTGATTGACGTTTACATACTCTTCTTGTGTAACACCACTCGGCAATTGTGAATGTTGATGTAAAGATGAAGATAAATGATCCATATTACCAACATGTGGATTTACACCTAACACTCCTTGCACAGGATAGAAATAGTTCTTTTCTTTCTGCTCATATGGTTGACTATTGTAGTCTAACAAGATCTCTTTCATAGGTAACATAGTCGCGATAGCCTCTTCGATACCCTGTCTGATAATTTTAAAGGATGCTCGTTTGTTCTGATTCAAAACTATCGGTTCCATCTTATGATAGAACAGTTCAGGACATCCATAGAACAGTAATGCACTGTAATTGTAACAACAATGGATAAAATCATAGACGATGATATTTTCATGATATTTTGTTCGAATGAGATCTTTTCTCTTACAGTCGATGTTGTAGGTTAATAGAATAATGTTTGCTTTACATACGGCCCGAACCAGATCATCGAACAGTTCTGCAGATTTGGAAGAAGATTTGATCCTGTCCGTTTCGGTTCTGATTCGAATGTTATTAAGATTAGGGATCTCCCGAATCAGAGTTTGAAATAGTTGAAGAACTCCCGGATTTTCTACATCTGGATTTCTTTTTGACATTATTACGAATTTTTGTTCAATTTCATACGCACGTTTATACAGAGATTGAAATCCTTCATAGATGGCAGGGGTCAGGATTGAAAATAAACGTTTCTCATAAAAATCCTTAATACTCACGATGTGCTGTTCATAACACGGATCGGATGTCAATATCTCCCTCAGTTCATCCATCTATACAATAAACAATAACGATATATGATGCAAGTCCAAATTTTTTGTAGACTTGCGATTTCACAATCTCACTAAATAAAATTTAAATTTTAATAACCAAGATTCTTTTTGTCAACATAATAGTCAACCCATCCGGTGTACATACCATCTACTTGTTTCTGGGTCATACAAAGACATCCTACACCACCAGTATTGTTTTGACAGATGTAGTTGGAAGCTAAATATTTGTTGTTACCATCTTTATCACACACGAAGGGATCCGAATCACCTTGGAAAGGTGTAGGATACTGTGGGGAACAACAAGATAGGGAACATTTATTGTACAACATTCTAGGATCGTTTTCATAATCTGATGGATCAAGTTCTCCTTTACTAGATGGTCCAAAGGCATCTGGGTCCCATGCAGGGGCGACCCATGGTGGAGTGATCAGACCGGTGTTCTCCATGAATTCTGATCCTGTCATTATAGTTCTGGTGTTTTGATCAAAGATGAGTGATTCATAATCTTTAGGGGCTCCTTTGGGGATAAGAGAACCATCGAGTCTGGCATCAGGATCTACACCGGATACATTGTCAACTTGCATCTCTTGTATGGCAGAAAAACCCTCTCGTTTGACAGAATTAGAAGAACCGATCATCGGCAATATGAAAAACAAAGCGAGTAAAATGACTATAATTAGTATGATAATTTCAATGTTATTCATACGAGTACTGTTATCTGTTATATAGACACCTGTTAAAAAATTTATTCAAATCGATTATACCGATAAGCCATATCAGAGACGCATTATACTGGACTTAACAGACTATTTGTTTTTTCTAAACACCAAGAACACGGTATCGATAACCCACTTACCATCTGAATCTTTTTTCCTCGGATAGTAATCAATCTGTATGTTAAAAGTGTTCATCACTCTGTTCAACATCCCGATGTATTTCATATTTTGTGCGATTGTCGAATAAAAGGTCGGAGTGTTGAAGTCGATACCGTACTCAGCTAATGCTTCTTTCTGAACCTTATTGAACATTCTTTGGTACTTTTTGTACAGATCATTTTCGTTGACTGCTATATTTTTCGGATCGTCGTCGATTTTTCGAATATTGTACAAACCTTCCGCCGTGACGACAAGAGATCCTATTACGTTTCCATCATTGTGATGATCGATAAAATGGTATATATCACCAATACTAGGAAACTCGTACAAAATACCTTCGGATGCTCTACCTCCGGGTCTAGGAGTAGGAGGATGGGTGTGAAAGATGTATTCATACTCCAACATATCTTCCATGGCCATCGGAAGATAGATTTCATTGTCACCTTCATCGACTCTATTGGTACGACCTGATACTACTATCTTTGATAAAATATTGTCTTCAAAATCCAGAAATCCTGCATGTTCAGAGTATCGACTAAGATTGAGATCCCGATCAATGTATCGTTTTGAGTATCCTCCATGAATCATTAATGCATCTAGTATCAGGATCTGATTCCGTTCCATCATAACGTATTCTTTGTTATCCTTAATCACTTTGGGAAGAATCATCTTTGTTTTACTCGGCGGTGTAGATATTAAAGTAGATGTTAAAGTAGATATCGATTCTGATCTGTTTTTACCATTGATATTTCGACTGATATCGTTTTCTTGTTTTAAGGTGAGTTTGAGAATCCTCTTGATAGGACTACTATTCAGAATAAACTGTTTGAACTGTACCGATGGATGAATGTTATGGGCGCTGATGTAGTGAATCAAACCGTCTTCCCACATCATTAAGGAGTACATGTAGCGTTTCGTGGAAACATTCTTCTTATCACAGAACAGACAATCACGAGGTTCATCATATTTTTGATATTTCTTTTTAGCATCAAGATGAGTGTTTATCACATGAAGACGATGAATGATATCCTTTGCTTCAGGGAGAGAATTTGATCCTTGTTTAGGGTACGGGAATACATCACCTTTTGCATCACGTGTAGTATCATTCTTACTACGTCTCCATATTTTTTCAAGTTTGTACTCCTTATTGTTTATTATCAGAGTGTTCTCACAATATCTATTATCGGTGTTGTTCATTCGTATATATGTGTACAAATGAAAAAATATATTTTGTGTTTTCACAATAAACTTTCGAATATGATGTCTTTTACGATATAAAAGTCTACAAAATCATCATTACGTAAAAATGTCACGATCTGGCTTCTTTTATCTACATCCAAAAGTACCTTACCGATATCACTCATGTTTTGTAACAAATCTAATGTGGGAAGTACACTGTAGTTCTGAGTTATGAATGATATATGTTTTAATTTTCTAAGACGATAATTGTCCCTTAGATCCTCAACATGTTTAACAATACTCTTATTTACTGTTACTGATTGATCAGCCCACAACCACACGTTTTTAGTTTTGTGATAGGTCCCGAGTATATCGTATTCGAACCTGAGAACCAGAGTCTCCCGAGAGTACACCGAAGCGATAAATTTCGTTTTATCTTTCACTTTGACTGAATTGAACAATAGGCCGTATTTGTTGGTACGATTATTAGTAGCGTTATTGAGTATATTGTTAAGCACGAATGCTCCACTTGTTGAATCAATCTCCATATATTATTATATCGGAATTGAATAGTTTTCATTTTCATTTTCATTTTCATTTCCATTTTGGGGGACTTGAATAGTTCGAACATTATCCTTGGTTATCTTTACCCATTCGGTTGATCCGAATTGCATCCATGTTTCGACTAGATCGAACCAAACCTCTGGATTACAGATGTAGTACTCATCGACAGGAGGACTGTTGTCGAGTTTTTGTTCGATCTTGATACCATTGATCGTACCGTCTTCACTAGGACCAGATATTCTTTTCGCTAAATCGAGATTATCTATGTTACTAGGTACGATACGTGCATCGATGACTTTAATCCCGGTGATAGGTTTTCCTTCTTTTACTTTGAGTTTGTGAAGATACACGGGTCTTTTATTCAAAGACCAGAGACCTGAGTATCTTCTGGCATACTCTTCATTAGGTGTGAAAAACATACAAAATGATCGTTGTTCATTCTTATTTAGAACTTTAGTCACATCAACAAACAGCATTGAGTTATCAAACCTACTAACATCTTGGGATGGATGGTACAAGATCGTGCCAGGTTTAATCACATCATATGCAGCAACGGGACCAGTTTCATTCTTAGTATTAATGGGAACTATCTCTGAATCAGTTTCATTCTTAGTATCAGTCAGAACCATATTTGAACCCGTTTCATTATTAGTATCAATAGGAACTATCTCTAAACCCGTTTCGTTTGGAGGTATAGCGAGCAGTGTTGTAGTGATCGTACCAAGATCAGGATTAGTATCTAGTTTTAATCGTGAGGAATCCTCAACCATTTTTTGCAAAGCGACCGATGCGTCTTCGTAACTAGCATAGGTATCGGGGAGCGTTCCTCGTTCAGAAGCCCGTTTTAATTCTTCATATCCTTCTAAATTATTATCGATAGTTGATAGGACGGATTCAATATGCTTTTTCTGTTCATCGTCCAAAGCAACAGCTCCTCCCATCATCTGATATTGATACTGATGCTGATTCTCAAAATCTCTTATGTAATCGAATAGACCGGACATTATTATATATTTAAAGATACACTACATTTATATATTTAAAAAACGAACATAAATGACTTACTACAACAATAATCAATACAGATCTAATCAAACTATAACAAAAGGATCGACCCTTGATTCAGATTCTAATTTAGATTCTTGGACACTTGTTTCTACAAATAAAAAATCATCATATCGTAGAGATAACAATAACATCAATACCGACACATGTAAAACTCCTAGATACGATGAGACCAAAAACTACAAGATACTCCGTCATGATAGAGATAAAAAAGATACTCAATCATCATTTACACAAACACAATCTCAATCTCAAACTCAAACTCAAACTCAAACTCAAACTCAATTAGATACCCAATCTTACGTACAGGACATTTCACAGTTACAACACAAAGACAGTATTAAAGTAAACAATAAACGACATATCAATATCAACATGAATCCAGATCCCAATATTAATCAACATGATCAATTATCCAGATCGAAACAAGATATTAGAGATCGTGACATCGAAAATGAAAAAATCAAGAACGATAACTACAAAAAAATTCTGTGTAAGAACATTAACAGTATCGGAAGGTGCATCTATACCAATAAATGTTTGTATGCACACAGCATCGATGAACAGAATATGGAACCGATCCGAGCTATTGCCTACGGGATGATCAAGAAGAATGATGATCTTTCCCACATCGATCTAACGAAGAATAAACAATTGTACAATAATCTACTTGCTTTATCAAAGATATGTCAACATTGTGAAGAGGGAACATGTACTGGAGGATACAACTGTAAACATGGCGCATGTGATAAGATATACGTTGTGTGTCAAACCGATCTAAATAAAGGGACATGTGAAGGAGGTTGTGGCAAGATACATCTCACCAAAAAGGGTCTGATTCCGTATGGTGTGAGTATAGTCAAGAATCTAAAGGCGAAAGTTGTTGTACCTAAAGCGACCATCATCAATGAAGATTTCTTCAAACGATTGAACGATAATATCAATCCCAACAAGTATACCCCTTCTAATACACCGATTCATACACCGTGTCTCGGCACATCCAGGATCGATATCAATAATGATAATGATTCTAATACCGATTCCGATAATGATCCCGATTCAGACGGCATAGAGTCATGTAGTTCAAAAGATGAAACAAATACATGGGCTAATATCGTCAAGAATGATCCAATTACAGTTCAACCGATCAAAGTAATAAAAAATATATCTACTGTCGTATCTACGCTGAATCCTAACTTTACGTCAAATTTTACGTCAAACTTTACGTCAAATTTTACATCGAATCCAACATTAAATGGCAATACCGATGTAAATACAAAAACCTATTCAGCAAAGGATGATGATTCGATCGATTCTAACGATGGTGAAACGTCGGATAACGATTTACTCATGAGACTTCATTCAGTGAGTATTGATCGTTGTTCGAATATGATATCTTTTGATACTTCTTTTAATCGTGAAGAAAAACTAAAGAGATCGATATTCAAGATCAATATCATGTGTATCTGAGATTAAGGACTAAGACTAAGTCTGAATTTGAGTCATCGAATAAGTGTCCAAAGAGTTGATGATGTTTATTATGTACGTAGATAGGTGGGAATAAGGTTTAAACATTCTATGAAACAACGTTCCGTATCCATTAATAATGTACTCAAAACAACCGACCTCCATCACTCCATCCAAAAGCAACTCGCCGTAAAAATACAACATAACATTGTATCTCCCTGGATGGTTGATGTCTGTTGATGTTGTTTGGATACACGGATAATTTTCTAAGATTGTGTCCATGACGAAAGGAAACATATGATTATCATCTGACTTGTCGAGTTGTCCGATGTTAGGCGCATAGTAACTAATCCATTTCGATGCAACCTGTGATCCGTAAGGGTAGACAACAGCAGTCTTGCAATCATTTTTATAAATTGTCATGCCGTTTGAAAGAATGTCGTATCTCTCATCCGTCGCCATCAACAAACTGTACATCTTATCGTAATGAGGCTTTTTAACAGGCCAGTACAATTTGAATAAAGCTTTATCCACAAATAGCTTTCGTTTAGTGGTTTTGTAGATTCGTTTAATATTAGATTTAGAATCTCTTGATTCGTTGGATTCATTAGAATCGTTTGGTTGTAGTTGGTATGATTGTGTACATTTGTGATTGTGATTATGAGTATGATTATGTTCTGTTGTACTTTTGTCTTCCTTTTTTGATTTGTATGACTTGTATGATTTGTATGATTTGTATGTTTTATATGACGCGAATGGTTTGTATGGTTTGATTTCTTGTGGTTCGGGATCAGAATCAGTATTAATATCTTCTGTAATAAGTGTAATTGATGTATCGTTTTCTATTGTGCTATCTTCAGATTCACATTGAGGAATATCGTGATTCTCTTCCCTATTGTGTTCAGCGACCAAAGTTAAAGTATTGATCGGAGTTTGGATCATGGGAGTTTCAATCAAGGTTTGTGTAAGTGCTTGTTTAGTCTTGGTAGATCTATTTTTAGTTCGGATTTTACGGATTGATGTACTATCATCTTCACTAATGGAACCGGATATTACACAATACTCCTCATCATCATCACTCGAAATATCATCATCAATGTCATCGGCATCAGCATCGGCATCGGCATCGGCATCGGTATCGGCATCACAATCATCAATATCGTTATCACTATCATCAGTATCTTCATTATCACTATCAGATTTAGAAGGAGGATCTGTCTTCTTACCAAATATTTTTTCCATTACATCCGTACGTTTTCTTTCTTTTTCTTCATAATCAGCAGTATCACAATCAGCATCATCATCAGTATTAGTATCAGTATCAGTATTAGTATCGAAATCACTATCGATGTCACACTCTTCACATGTACATTTGGGGATCGGTTCATGGTAACGACCGCAAGTACATCTACACGTACATTCTCCGGAATCACTATCGGATTTAGAGGGAGGATCAGGGAAGATACTAGAGACATTTTTAGCCATCGTCATTAATTTTTGTATCAGAGGGAGACTTTTTACTAGATTGGGATACTTGTGTTTACAAATGTAATCTTTGATATTTTCCGAATCTAACTCACTCTCTTGATCATGAAGCTCTCTGGTACGATTTAAACACATTCTAATATCGTTAACATTGAACTGTCCTATAAATATCGATATTCCCATCATCAACATATCTATCACATCTACATCTGAAGATATTAGATCATACAGTTGATCCAGTCTATCGAATATCTCATACATATCCTTTGTATTTTTGTAAGTGATCGTCTTTTGTAGAATGTAAGTAATGTGATATATACTATTAATCACCACATATGGGTTGTGTTTAGCGTATGGAAAGTGTCTATTAATACTTTTTATGTTCAATTCTATCGAAGTTTTTTTGTATTTTGCGCATACTTGTTTGTATTTTGATTCCGAAACGAAATTGAGTAGAATACTCTTATTCGTAATACCATCATTTAGAGCTATTTTAAGTAGATACTTCTTAACATTGTTGTCCTGTAGATACTGTTTAATCCCATCTAAACTCAACAGATAAGAGATGATGTTTTCGAATCTGTACTGAATGGCCAAAACCAGAGCGGTCGGAACTTTAATCCCAATCTCTCCAGGCACAATGTTATTATTCATTTTGAGCGTAATTATAGCCTCTTGTATCCGACAGTTGTTATCGAGCAGGGGTTTTACTATGTCGAGTCTTCCGAGTTGTGTGGCGTATCCGATGGGATCATTGTTTCCTTTCGGATGGGATATTCTGTTTTTGAGACGATCTGCGTTTATATCAGCACCTAATCTGATCATTTCATTAATAACAGTAATGCTGTTGTACTGCATGGCGATATCGATAGTTCTGAATCCCAATATGTTTCGTACATTTATGTTGGAACCTGCCGCAACGAGTACTCTGATGATTCCAATGATAGTACTATCTGAAACGTTTGATGCTACAACGGCATGTTCGATAGGAGTCCTGCCTGCTCTACAAAGTTCATATTGAAGTTTAAGATGTGGGAATTTTTCTAGAATGAGTTTGACGACTTCTAGATGACCGTAAGCCGCTGCAACATGAAGATACGACATGTTGTGGGAGTTTTTGATTGTCATATCAATATTATCAGATTTCAGTAGATAGTTTATCAGTATGGGTCTTTTTAGAGCCATCGCGATGATTAATAAGCTGTTCTCGTTGTGATCACGATATTTGTTGATGATATTGGGTCTCTTTTCTAGGGCAACCTTCAGAATTATACACTGATAGTTCTTATCGGTTCTGTTCGATAGATCATCGATATCGTCTGAAAAACAGATATTTTGAATCTTACCGAAACATGCTTTGCTGAGCTTCTTCTTTGATAACATTATCAGTTCGTACATCCTGATGAAGACCTCAAGCTGTTTCTTAATGTCACCGGTACTTTTAGTTTTACTTTCTATGATGTCTTCTATTCTGTGTAAAATAACGGCTAATGCCGAGATACCGTAACGATTCTTAGGTTCGACGTCCGCACCATGTCTGATCAATAGATCTATGCATTCTACATTCTCTTGTGCGCACGCCATAAGCAAGGGTGTACTACCTTCGTCATTTTTATGATTGATATTTAATTTATTGAGTTTATTGAGTTTGTCGAAATCGAGGATGAGTTTTAAAATATCATTGTTAGCTGCTTTGGAACACACATGTAGGACAGAATCATTATCACCGTCTAATTTGTAGAGATCAACATTGTATTGTAAGAGTAGTGGTACTGTGATGATATCTTCTTTCAGTATGGCATAGTACAGGAAAGATATATCCTTACGATACAAGTTAGAATTAATATCGAAACCGACTTGTATCGCTGCTTTCAGTATCTCGGCTCTTCGTGGATCACGGGTGTCTACAACAGCCTCCATGAATCTCGTCAGATCTTCTTGACTCACGGTGGAGAATTTCGAAGCAAAGTCTAATACTACATTCTGTTTTCGTTGTTCTGCACGTCTTTGTTCTTTTTCTTGGAATCTATTTTTCTTTGTCCTACCTCTCATCACAAGAAGGGAGGATTATCGAGGGGGTGTATTTAATATTGATAATACGATAGGAATGAATGCGCATACTAATCATTACTACTTTCAACTTTTTGTTAATGGATGCAACGTAAGGAAAAGGACACAATGTGAGCAAATTCAGTATGAACAGTTCTGTGTGAGGGCTGCGTATCGCTATTGCTTACTGCCCCGGCCATTTTTGAAACTGTAGGACCGATCGCAATAAAATAGAATGGAGTAAAGTAAATATGTTGGAGTCGCAGCCGTGAACGGTTACCTGCGGTCGACCCACACACATGAATGTTCATAATCAATCGCTCATGTTTAATTTGGTCATATTCTATCTTTTTCCTTACGTTACAACCATTGACTTTTTGTAAGGAAAAGAATGTGAATTATGATACATGTTCGTAAAATTGTTAGCCTACCCCACCCTCTCTTCTTTATAATTTTTATGATGAAGCTAATCAAATTACTATTCAACAACTAAAAAATTAACCCAAAAAAATTGATTATGTAACTGATTGTAGCCCCTAATAGCTACTTCTACTACTATCTATCAGTACCAAATCCACAATATGGATATCAAAGATGTTGAACAGAACGATCAAGTCACAATATATTGTTCGAATAAGTGTTGTTTCAATATTTCAGCCACGATGCTTACAGCGCTTATGTACATAGCTTTTATGATAGTGCCATTCGTCAGTGAGATCGTTGCTGCTGTTTACAATACACCCGAACAAAGAACAACAATGTTAGTCGTATGTGGTTCTATACAGATAATTCTTGCTATTTTCGGTGGATGCATGATGGGAAAAGAATGGTTTTTGGACGATAAAAAGGAATGTTGCCAAAACGATTTTACAAACTTCAGATCTATGTTCACTGCATCATATATTATGTTCATCACCCCTCAATGGTTGATTACCAATGTTGTTGTTTGGATCGTCAACGGGGGTTCTTCACAACCTTTGGGTGTTGCATTAGCGGTATTTATGCCTGTTCCTGTATACATCTTATCTTTGTTCGCAGGATATGGCGGTATGTATGCATATCAAAAAGAGATTGAATCGATCGTATAGAACTATTTTTCTTTTATAAATATCAATGTATGCAAGTAAGAAATATGACATAATATGAACATCCATGTAGGTAGGGCTGTGTTTCGCTAATGCTCACTATCCCGATTTATCATGGAACTATAAGTTTAATCCCCCCTCGCCATTTTGTCCCGAATGAATCGATCGGGGGGAGTATTAGCAAACGCGACCCATCCGCATGAATGTTCATGTTCATGTTCATTCTTTTTCCTTTACGATACAACCATTAATTTTGCATAACGGATGCGCAACTTAAGGAAAATGATTAATTATGAACATCATATGGGATCATTGAGTGATGCCTCCAATCGCTCGCACTAGACACTAGGTGTCAGTGCTAACGCTTCATTGCCCCTACCCGCCCTCTCCACACATTTTTATGACAGATCTAATTAAAAATACGATTCCAAGACAAATCAGAGGTAGTGAGCATTAGCGAAACGCAGGCCCACCACATGAATGTTCATATTGAAATTACTCACATCTTATCATTTTCCTTATGTTGCACCAATTATAAAAATTGAATATCTGATTGATTGATTCTTCCTTTGTCAAAGATTACCTTTTTATTATACACTACCTCATAATGGATACTGATGTCAGCAAGCTTGATGACATTACTGATAGCCAACTTTATGGTACATCCGATGATATGCCGACTACGACTACAATCACGACCAACCCTATGATGTACATTACATCCAAATGTTGTGGAAACATTTTGAGCTCGATTTTAGTAGGGATTATGTACATTGGTTTCATCATCCTACCATCCATCATTGAGATCATTGTTGTCACCCAACAAACACAAGAATATCGACCACTCACACTGTTTGTATGTTCATGTTTCCAGATTCTGATCTCTATCTATGGTGGAGTTCGTTTGGGAATGGTGTTGTTTACCAGTGAACATATAAGTTCAATACTGTTCACTAATGATAGATGTTACAGATGCAATGTGCTGACATGCAACTGGAATTTTGTCGATTATAAGAGTATGTCGTATCCGGGATACTCCATTTTGTTACTGATTCCATGGTTTGCAACTAATTTTATCATTTGGATTGAGGTCGGTCCTCCGTTGATACCGGCATTTGTCGGAATATTGGTTTTTATCCCGATCGCCACATACGTCGTATCACTGTTTATCGGATACGCATTATTGTTCGCACTACAACGAGAGATAGATCGGATGAATCAAAAGGATAAAAATGATTATGTGATTGTCATTGATAAAAATTAAAGATTTGATCGAGACTCAAAAAATTTGAATTTATTGGTAGTTGTATTAAAGGGGATAGTTGTAATCTACCTTAAGATCAATGGACATAGTCGAATTCACGAAGAATTTTAGTACCCTGTTCGATAAGTACGCTCCTAAAAAGATAAAAGATATTATTGGTTGTAGAAAACAGGTGTATGCATTGGTTGAATGGTTGGAAAACTATGATAATAATGCAAGAGAGAATCACAAACTCCAAAACAGTAAGAAGAATGGTAAAAAGACTCGTAAAAGAAGAGTCAAAAAAGATAGCTGTTCCGATGTCGATGATGAGACTACTGTTGTTAATACCGAAAATGAAAACGAAGATGATGAAGCATTTGCAGAATTAGAGTTCGATGAGAAAAAGAAGAAGAAAGATCCTAATCTATGTTCGTGTGCTATTGTGACCGGTGCTCATGGATCGGGCAAGACAGCCACGGTCAAGGCGGTACTCAATGATATGGGATATCAAATCAAGGCCGTAAACTTCGCCAAGGTCGGAAACATCAAGTCCGTCGATGACTTTGTAGAGAAACTATTGACATCTGATGATATCTACGATAATATGGGACTTTGTGTCAAAAGAAAGAAGTTTGCAGTGTTAGTGGACGAGATACAATCTGTCATTACACCAACCGAGAAGAATATCATTACCGGTCTGTCCAAGATGAATGCCGATATATGGGGCTGTCCGGTCATCTTCATCGGAAGTAACAAACACAAGAAGATCATGACAGGAATCAAAAAAGAGTGTTATCACATATCGATGTATCCTCCAGAAGCCGATGATATGTTGTGTTTACTCGAGAGAGTTGGTATTGGGGAGAAAATGAAGTTGGAAAATGAAGAGATCGCCATAGAAATCATCAAACACAGTCAGAACGATTATCGACGTCTGATAGTAGTATTAGGAGAACTACATAGACTTCATGGTACGAATGTGATCAGTAAATCAGATCTCGATAAGTACATGATATTTACCGACGAAAAGGATGTTGACAACTCAATCTATGAGAATACATCTAAACTATTCTCTAATTACAAAGGAATCAATTCTGCACTTAAGATCTTTGGACTCGATAAGACCGCTATGGGCTTGATGGTTCATCAGAATCATTTCATGGCGGTTAATAACTACATCAATGATCGATCGAAACTCATCGACATATCATATGAGATTACGGATAATCTAGCTCATGGTGATGTGATCGATAACTACATATTTTCTGATCAAAACTGGCATCTTCAGGAAACGTATGGATTTTATTCTTGTGTAAATCCGTCATATATTTTGAATAACACTATCAACACAACAAAGCTTGCGATTGATTTTAACACCCCGTACTACAGACCGGTCTTTGTTGCACAGTATCCTAAAGACCTGAATAGGACTTCTACGAGATGCATCAATTACAAAAAGAACATTAAACCGGCTAACGAATATCTGGCCGATATGTCAATCGATGATTATGTGATGGCTGTTAAACTGATCCGAAGTTTGTTAGAAGACGATCGTGACAAAGAGTGTGAAGAGATGTTGAAAAAATACGAAATAACGTCTCAAGGAATTATGTACATTTTAAAGATGGATAAGATCAACGGTACCCGAAAGGATGTTCCGAAGACCATCGAACACAAAGTTAAAAAAATAGGTGTAGAACCAATTAAAGCATCTGTGATCAAGAAACCTGACACGTCTACAACATCAAAAATGAAGAAAATTAAGAGATAAGAATTTTTCACACCCCGATGATTGAGTATAGATTTTATTTCGTATTCCGCACGAGTAAAAGATGTTTTTTTATGATGGTATAATATACAAAGATGTCCGTAAAGGCCGAGAACTATCACAGGAATACTACAGATCAGCAAAACGGGTCAGATAATGACTTTGACTACTTCATCACCTCTGATCTTCCGATCGAACAGGTGTACAATATGCTCAAATTGAAAAATATGAGTGATAAAGAGATTGAAGCGACTATTGAAAAAATTGAAGAAGTTCGTAAGAATATCAGAAAAGTAGTCCGCAAATTTTTAGGAAAAATCGAGAAGAGTTATGGTCATCTCGACATCCCTGAACTTTTAAGAAAAGGTCTTAAACATGCCGAAAAATACGGTTTAACTCCAGCACAGATCAAGGTTTTCAAAGAACACGTCTTGAAAGGAGATATCTACAATGAATACACCTATCAAAACGAGGTTCGTCATTCTCCTATGGCTAAGTTCCTCGGATTTGATTTCGTTTATGGTCAGATGATCAAACTTGCCCCTAAGGATCACAGCAAATTAAACGAACTAAATATGTTGTATGATGAATCTAAACGTATCCATTCCGACATGAAACTCAGTATCGCAAACTACAGAGACTGTGCACCTGAAGCCATCACCGGTCAATACGATAAGAATAAACACAACGTCAATGTTTCGATTCATCCTGTCATTGCTGCACTCTTCCTCCCTAAAATCGAATATCTCGAACGAAGAATGTTGATGACTAACATCGCAAGAATGATCTTGTCCCGCGCCCAAGCATACCTCAAAAACTTCAACTTCCAACTTCAAAGCAATATCGCACCTGGGGAACTCGATGCAGAATTCGAACTTGCTCATGACATCGCCTATGATCCTAATGCTCTCGAATACTTCGAAGATGATTCACCTATGGACAACATCATCAAGAGATACAGAGCCCAAGTCGAACTGTACATGACAGTTTTAAATTTGAGACAAGGTCGATATTATTCTACTGGTTATGATCAAAATGACGGAATCACTGGTCTTATCAGAGTATTGAACTCATACGATTGGACCTTCTTCGATTCACCTGAACTCTTCCATGTCCAAGATGAAGGTACTATTTTAAGAAAGTTGTTGGCCATCTTCTCATGCAGACCAACCTTCACTCAACTCTCTTCATTCTCCGGAAGATTCGGATTAGGACAGGCTAATATGGCTTCTATGTCTAAAACCGTCTTTGTCAACATCCCTATCATCAATATTAAACTCCCAATCGATCTGATGGGTAATCAGGTGCATGCCATCTCGTTGACCAAAGCACTAACTCAGACCGATTACTTTATTGAACATAAGATCGTTGTACCAAAGAACAAATCGATCATCTACTCTAATGATGTCGCTTTCTTCTATGCAAATCGTAAATACCCTTCAACCAACTTCAATGGTACTAACATCTGTATGAGATACATGGCTCTCCCTATCTCGTTCTCAAATCAAACAACAATCAATAAGACTCTCATTAACTTCGATAACAGATTCAGAATCGGCCGTGACTGGTTTGATCTTCGATCCGTCGTCATGCTTCAGAGACCACCTATCAACGGTGTTGACATCGCCACCGGATGTTCTGCTGCTATCGTTGTTGACTCTAACTCACCAACCAACCTTTTCCAAGGAACTGGAACTCCTATCTACATCCACTACAATCCATCTATTGCATCGATCCAGTACCTCGACGGTAATCAACCACAAGGACATTCTCAGTTCATTGCAAACACCCCTATCAGTTTCATCGATGAGATCACCAATGATCCTAGCAGAATCGGATTCAGAACCGAAGCTAAAGAACGTGGTACTATCTTCTTCTATGTTAATGCTAAGATCGGATCTACTGGTTGCTAAAAAATTTAATTTTACTAATATTCCACTAAACTATGAGCATTAGATTGCTGATAATTTATAAGTTAACTTGTTCAATTCAAATACCCAAATAGTGTGCAGAACCAGGTAAAATCGTACGACCTGCATGATTTAAGTTCAAAGGAAGGGCAATCGGATCAATAGGATTCTTGATATCATTAAGATAAGAGTATTGTTGTTTAAGATTGGTCATCATATCTCCCGCGATATACTCTACTGTCTGTTCATTCAGGATCTTTACTTGTCGTACTACTGCATACGGTAGATTCTTCCCATACAGTCTGTAAACTTCTAACATTGCCAATATCAGATCTAATACGTTCTGATCTTCTTGTAACCTGAATTTACTGTAAGATCTATTGTATATCTCGCGACGAATCCCTCTTTGAATTCGTTTGATGTTGGTGACAGAGAAGAATTTCTTAGTAGCTTTAGATGCACACACTTTCCATTGTCTCATGGCTAGTTTGTAGTAGTAGGTTTCGGGAACTGCATACGGATCACTGAACAGATCTAAACTATTATCCCTGGAATAATCAGGTCCATCAAAGGCCGGCATAGCATTATTTAATGGGGCATAGTTTTCATATTCATCTATCATTGCGTATATATGTTACTCCAGATATATATTTCGGCAAAAATATCATTGAACATATGGTATTGTGTATGATTACAAAATTCTGATGTACTGATACTCATTAACAAATATTTCGGAAATGCTAATCGAAGTTTTACTAGGGTAGTGTCATAAGATTTCAAATATATCCTGAGTGTTGATTATCAATGTTCACTGTTAAATATCTATGAATGAAGAATCATGAATCATAAACCATAAACCATAAATCATATATCAAGAACATACATTTGGTAAGGGTTGCGTTTCGCTAACGCTTCCTACCCCAGCAATAAAATAGGAATAATGAATAGTACACTTAATCCATTCTATTCCAAAATAGGGGGTAGTGAGCCTTAGCGAAACGTAGCCCACCCCACGTAGATGTTCACATTTTATGTTTTGATCATTAAAACATAAAACATACTACAAAATTATTTATGCGACATTGTAGGTTTCTAACAAAGCCTCTTCACTAAGATTGGATTCATTGATTCTAAAGTTTTGTTTAATCGGATCTACAACTGAATATTCATTAAGGGATGAAGTCGGCACTTCACGTTCGATAAAGTTGGCGGTTGTTGGATCTAGTTTATCTTTTGTTACAATTCTCGATACACCGTCTCTTCCTTTAACATGAACTACAAACTTATCAATACCATCAGAGTCTGTTATCACTACTATCTGCCCCTTTCTAAACTCCTTTACGGCACCCCTTTTGACATTAGTTAGTTCTGTCTCTGTTAGGGGTCCCCCAACACGATTGTTCATAAACATTGTCATGAATCTTCTGATGTAGAAAGCGATACTCATAGTAGGTTTAGAATCAGCTAGATCTTTGATATTTGTTAGCAGTCTTAAAATGTCTTCTGGAGGTTTGACACCATTATCATTAACAAAATCCTGATCGAACACATTCGGATCGACTGCTGCTTTAAACATATCAAACGTCTTTTGAATTATCTCATCTTGTGTTAAAACGGGGCAGTGTCCAGTACCGATAATTGTTCCATCTAGTTTGTGGACTCTGGTCGAATCTGTTGCTGAACTCGAACCATCGGGACAAGGTTTATCATAATCTCTGAAATTAGAGTCGATCATCACAAGATACCCATAGTTAGGGATGTAGTAGTCGATTCCTTCTACCTTGTACTTCCAGTAATGGGTCACTGGTCCTCCTGTACTGATATCCTTGATAAAAACGTTACGATCAATTCTAAAATCATTAATGACCAAACCTTTGATCTGCATTACATACAAAGCCACTAACATTTGAAACACAACGGATTCCCAAACAGCTTTGGTATGATATCCTGGATTGATCATGGTTTTAATGTTACCTTCTGCCCTGTATTCCTTTTTGCCCCAACCGAACAAACTGTAATTACAGGCCTCGGTTAAACATACTAAAGCTTTACCGTTGTATCTGTTGAGTAAAACCGCCTGTTCCTCTCTGGTAGGCATGTTAGTAATCTCTTTGGTTACAAGACCGGTGATCGGATTTCTAACAACTCCTATCACCTGTTTGATACTCGCTGGATTCGGATTGAGAGGTATCATGGTGTTCGGAGGTATCTTGCTGTCCTGTGCATTGAGCTGTCTGAGAGCTTCCAATGATTTTGTGGCAGTATTTTGGGTGATTTCATTTACAGTTCCCCATTTGTTATTGAACAAAGATGTATCGGTAGCACGACTTTCTGTGTTAGGGTATGCATTTGAACCTAATTTGAGATCAGCGAACTGTATATTGGCATTGGTGGTTATGTTGTATCCGTACATTACCGGAAAATTAGGACAGACCTTCTGTTTTAGAATGTGTTCCTTAATGAAGTTGTAGAAGGCCATATCCCTCCATTCATCATAATCACAAACTCTGGATACATCTTGTTTATTGACCAGATACGATCCATCAGTCAAACGATACACCCTTACATTAACACCGATAGAATTGTCTGAACACACTCCATCCTGTCTTCTGGCATCAAAACGGTGAGGATAACACGATCTGAACAGAAGGAATCCGAATGGTAGAC
>Ga0302280_1001568_pt1 | contig 18654 bp, 20 predicted proteins | sample III_Fen_E1_1_FD_198771 | JGI IMG/M metagenome (GOLD analysis project Ga0302280, IMG submission 198771) | Peat permafrost microbial communities from Stordalen Mire near Abisko, Sweden - III_Fen_E1_1 | ecosystem: Environmental > Terrestrial > Soil > Wetlands > Permafrost | place: Sweden: Abisko... | reverse complement strand
AGCTTCTCGCCGCCGCTTATAAGGCCATCGATAAGGCCGCTAAGGGAAACACTATTAAGAAAAATGCCGCTTCTCGACGAAAATCACGTCTTGCAAAGATGATTAAGAAGGTAGCGTAATTGACGAAGTTAGAAAGTATTGAATAATTTGAAAAAGGCCGCTCCGAAAGGAGCGGCCTTTTTCTTACCTCTTTTTCCAAAAAGCCTTGACATATCTTAATTCGGTAGTATAAAGAGGTTAGGAATAACTCCTGAACGCAGTAAACGCAAAGAAACACTAACGAAAGGCAGATTATGAAAAACTTGTTACTCGTCGTAGGCCTTTTGGTCTGCGCACTGTTCTCTACAGCTTGGGCGGATAGCCCGTATGCTGATACGCAACATCGTCGTGGGGTCTCGAGCTTTCAGCCGAAGATCCAAATTAAGACAACGGAGACCGTTCAACGAGATCTGAAGGTCCCAACTTTTCCAGGGATTAAAACCTCGCCGTTACTTAAAAGATACGCGACGGGCTTTGGCCACCTTGATATCGGCACGGTTGAAGTAAAAAAACCGATTTACAAGAAGAGAACCTTCTTGTCCGGTCCGCATAAAATTCCCAAGACCCACAATGTTGTCATGGGCTGGATCGTAAAGAAAAAGAAGATCATCCAAGACTTTGGTGAGGGTGCACCTGCATGCAATCCCGAGTCAGCTCAGTACGGAATCGACAATAGTAGTGAGAAGGCAGACGGCGTGGCTCCCACGTATGCTGATTGTGTGAAATACTTGGCAGCGCCTCCACTTTCGGAAAAGAACACCAAGGGTTATCACGACAGGTTCAAGTTGTTGTGGAACTCGGCAGTGTTGGTCTGCAATGCCTATGGTGATTGGAAAATTTGTGATATCACCGACTGGGGTCTTAGCGCCAAGGTTCAGAAAATGGGACACAACTGGGATGAGTGTTATGCCACACACAAATATCTCAAAGGTGATGGTGTCCGGTATGTGCAGTATCTGTACAATTACCATCTGGATCCAAGTCATCCGCGCAAACATTACCCTACAGCATGGCCCTGGGTAAAGAAAGCCTACCACAAGGTCTTGGTAGCGATGATAAATAGATGAAGACCTATCATATACGAAACCGCATTCTTCGCCCGGCGACTAGAAGAATGCGGTTTTTCTTTTGCAAAATTTTGAAGGTGAAAGAAACTAGGAGTAAAAGAAGAAGGCTACGGCAATAATGACATAGGCCGTCATGAGCTGGAGACCTTCGAGCCAGTTGCTTTCGCCGTCCTCAACAACTGAATTAGCAATGAAGATGGAGAGAATGATGGCAACAAGCTCGAAGATGTTGAAAATTAAATTCATTTTGTATTGGAAGAAGGCACTAATGATGACGAGAAGAGGGGCAATGAAGACGGCCATCTGAGTGGCAGAGCCGAGAGCGATTTGCAAAGAAAGATCCATGCGATTTTTTAGAGCAACAGTGATGGCAGAAGTATGTTCGGCAATATTTCCAATAATGGCTAGCACGACGACTCCGACGAAGAGCTGGCTCCAATGAAGGATGGCAATCGACGGCTCAAGTGATTGAACAAGGATTTCTGAAAGGAGGGAAATAAAGACGGCAGAGGTGAGAAGCACGGTAACACTTTTTTGAATAGACCATTTAGGCTCGTACTTAGCCACTTCCTCTGCATATAAATGTTTGTGTGTACGAAGAGAAAAGAAGAGGTTGCCAGCGTAGACGACAATCATGGCAATGGCAACGAAGATACTCATGTTTTCAATGATTCTGTTTGGAGTAGCTGGAGCAGTGTAGAGAAAGATGGCAGGAATAACGAGAGAGGTAAGAGCAAGAAGAAGAGTGGAGGCATGTGCGCGAGCGGCAGTGGTATTGAAGGTCTGCTTCTTGTGAATGAGGCCGCCTGCAAACATAGACATGCCGAGTACTAAAAGAAGATTACCGAGAATGGATCCAGTAATAGAAGCCTTGACCACGTCTATTAATCCAGCATGAAGGGCAATGATGGAAATGATAAGTTCGGTAGCGTTGCCGAAGGTGGCATTCAAAAATCCACCGACAGCGGTGTTGGAACGAGTAGATAATTCTTCCGTAGCTTCACCAATATATTTTGCAAGTGGAATGATGCCAAGAGCGGAAAGAAAGAAAAGCCAAACAGGGGAGAGGCCGACAAATGATCCGATAAGAGCAACTGGTATGGCAATGAGGAGAATCTGGAAGAAAGTTTTCATGCGGAAAGGTGTGAGAATAAATTAGAAGCCGAGGTACTCCATGATTTTCTGAGCAAGAGGTTCATGGTGTTCTTCTTCTGGAATAAAATTTTGTAAGACAGAGTGAATCTCATCAGGATGAATGCCCTCGATTGGAATAATGATGAAGGGCATTACTACCTTGCTTGATTTAAGGATGAGTTTTGGACGAGGGTGTACTTGATGATCTTCAACCCAGAAAGATTCAATGTTCACATACGGATAGAGATGTTTTTCAACACGAACTCCTTTCTTAGTGATTTCATATGAGACGAGCTTGGGAGCGCGGTATGTATAGAGGACGAGAGTGAAGACTCCAATGACGATAACGATGGCAAAAAGATAGTCGCCGAGCAAAACAGAGAGGGCGATAAGGGCGAGAGTAATAATGGCTACAGCCCAATACCAGTCAGTAGTACGTTCGAAGTGATCGTATTCGTGAGCCTGCCATTTAAGAGGTACAAAATCCATGAATTCATTTTAGCACTGTCTTATTCCATTTTCCACTGATTTTTGGTATAGTGCTTGCGCAATGGATGGGTGGCAGAGAGGTCTATTGCACTCGTCTTGAAAACGAGAGGGCTGAAAGGTCCCGTGAGTTCGAATCTCACCCCATCCGCAAAATTAAAAACCCTTAGCTTCTTGCTAAGGGTTTTTAATTTCAGGGGTGGCGCAGAGAGATTCGAAAGACGATTGAGGACAATCGCCTACTGGGCGGAGTGAAGTTGCTAAGTCGCTTTGCGACAAGCAAGGAGTGAGGCGGGGTCGCAGGGCTTTTTGCGATTGAGCAAAAAGAACCTGTGACCGAATCTCACCTTGCATTTCTTACCTTTTGGAGTAATGTCTACCTCAAGAAAGGAGAACACCATGGCTTACGGAATACTTTGCAAATATTGTGGCTTTCAAGAGACGGAGCACTACTATCCGGACCTTGTTGAAGAAGAAAGTACAATACGCAGGGAAGGTTACTGGCTTAAGTTAACCACCTGCATTTACAAGAAGGGTTTCACCGGCGAAGAGGAAGAACCAGAGCTCACTGACTTTGAAATGCTGTGTTTGGAAAAAGAGGCAGAAAGACGCGCAGCCTGGGGTTACTTTGCTGCGACGGTGAGACAGCAAAACTTCAACATCAAATTGGCTGAACTCAATCGAAACATCAGAGAAGCTGGAAGTAGCTATGATGGTGAGGCGGTCAGGCAAGCCGAAGAAGAAAAGGAGAAATATCTCAGAGACTGTGCAAGTCAAAATGGTCTCTGCATCGGCTAAAACTCAACGTACGTTCAAATCGTCGTTGGGTTTTTTGTTTGATTAAGAATTGTTTGGAGTTGAAGTCGGAGGAGGCACCGCCTTCTCTTTGTTAGCCACAAAGAAAAGATAAATAATCTCTAAGATACCGGCCGTATTAAGAACAAGAAGAATAACATACCAAACCTTCTCTTCTCGATGAGCCGCTCGCCAAAGTGCCAACCCTTTCCAGATCAGTGTCCAAATAGCTAAAAGCACCAGTAATACTGCCATAAGTGGTGAAAGTCCTCCTAAATGTGGGGCAAAATTTGAATATATCATATGGAGGCATTATACAAAGTTCTCATTTCGGTTACAATAGACCGATGAGAATGCTCGGCATTGACTACGGATCAAAAAGGGTGGGAATTGCTCTCGGTGAGAGTGAGCATAAAATGGCCTTTCCAAAGGAAGTCTTGCCGCGCACGGACGACTTAGTACAAAAGATTCTCGAGCTTTGTCTGAAAGAAAAAGTGGAAGGTATTGTCATTGGTGAGTCACGAGATTTTAAGGGAGAAGAAAATAAAATAATGAAAGCCGTGCACGCACTCAAGGAAAATCTTGAGAATGAAACCGGTCTACCAGTCTTTTATCAGTTAGAATTTCTCACATCCGCTGAGGCTCGGCGATTGCAGGGGAAAAACGATATGCTCGATGCTTCAGCGGCCGCCCTTATATTAAAAAGTTATTTCGATAAAGAAATTTTTATAGACCAATCATGATTACATACGATGATTTCAAAAAAGCAGAAATAAAGGTGGGAAAGATTCTCAGCGCTGAAAAAGTGCCTGACACAGATAAACTTTTAAAGCTTTCTGTTGATCTCGGTGAGGAAGCGCCCCGACAGATTGTCTCTGGAATTGCGGCCTATTTTCCAGAACCTGAAGCACTTGTCGGACAGAAATGCTTTTTTGTCGCCAACCTGGAGCCACGCACTATCAGAGGTTTAGAAAGTAACGGTATGCTCTTTGCCGTCGGTGGACGAGATGACATTCCATTTTCTCTCATCAAAGCCGACGACACTGTGCCTCCTGGATCTACTGCAAACTAATTGTCGTATGATACAATTAGTGCAATGTCAAAGACCTTTTTCGATTATTTTCCTCCTCCAAAATTCCTTCAAATGCCCTATGTCGGGCTATCTATTACTCCGAAGGTCGTGCGCTTAGTTGAGTTGAAGCGCGAGGGATCTAACTATCTTTTAAGTCGATATAGTGAGCGTCAATTAAAGAATCCAATTCAGTCAGCGAATGACCTGCTTCAGAATGATGAATTAAAGAAGGCACTAGAATCTTTGAAGCGAGAATGTAAGGTGGAATTTGTAAAAGCGTCACTTCCAGAAGAGTCAGCCTATCTTTTTAAGACTGAAGTAGAGGGATCGACTGAAGATGAGATCCGCAGTGCTATTGAAGTCCACCTTGAAGAAAATGTGCCGATCTCTGGCGAAGATGCTCTTTTTGATTTTCATATTTTTAAGCAGGAGAAGGGCAAGACCGATGTCAGTGTTACGGCCTTACCATCGAAGGTGGTGGAAGCCTATGTGCAACTTTTCAATTCCTGCGGCATCATTCCACTCTCTTTTCTTATAGAACCAACAGCCATTGCTAAGGCCGTTGTTGATCGCACAGACATGGGCTCATATCTCATTGTTAATCTTGGCGAGACGAAGGCTAGCATCTCAATCGTTTCATCGGGAGCAATTCAATTTACATCGACTGTTACTATTGGGTCAGAAAGTTTTACTGCGGCCATTGCTAAGCAATTTAATGTTACGGCTGAGGAGGCAGAAAAGATAAAAAAGGAAAAAGGTTTTTTGAAAGAGAAAGAAGATTCAGATCTTTTCTTTGCTCTTGCAAATACGGTTTCTATTTTGAAGGATGAGATTGAGCGCGTATATATTTATTGGCAGACACATAAAGATAAGGAGGGGGAAGTGGGTAAGTCCATCAGCAAGATCATTCTCTCAGGAAAGGATGCCACTCTCCTTGGCTTTAGAGATCATCTTGCCCTTAGCTTGAAGATTCCAGTTGAGATCGGTAATCCCTGGGTTAATGCATTCTCTTTTGATGAAATCATTCCATCTCTTAACGAAACCGATGCACTCAATTATGCTGCTTGCATTGGTCTAGCTCTTCCTAAATCTTAATCATGTTTACTCTTTTACCAGAAAAGGAAAAAAAGGTGTTGGCTCGAGAATATCTCTGGAGATATCTGACGGTTGTTGTGGTGGCCATTCTTGTCTGTGTTATCTTTCTCGCAGTCTTTCTCGTTCCGTCATACATATTTTCAAAAGAAAAATATGATGAGCTTGCCGTTGAACAGAAGTCATTAGAAAGTTCACCCCTTTTTGCTGAGCAGACTGGCCTACTCGCTACCTTAAAGTCGGTGAAAGATGAGACGGCTCTCGGCAAGACACCAGATACCTTTCCTACTAAGGTCATTGAAGACATTATTGGCCATGAGCCTACTACTATCTCCATTATTAATTTTCAGTATGTCTATGACCCAACTTCGAGCAAGCTTGTTGTCTCAGGCACAGCTCTCAATCGTGATGCGTTGACAGGTTTTGCCGCCACTCTCTCCGCCGACACCCTGCTTTCTTCTGTCAGCTATCCAATAAGTGATCTTTCAGCCAATCACGACATTGCCTTTACCATCACTATTAATGGACACTTTTAATATGAAACGCTCACAAAACATTTTTATAGGATCAGTCGTCGCTCTTCTTATAGTGAGTGCAGGGTACTATTACTTCTATCAAAATTTTCTTACTCTCAACCAAGAAGTAAGTGACTCAACCGGCATTATTGCCAAGGATACGGCTGAGCAGAGTCGTATTTTAAGTTTGCGAAACTCAGTGAAGAATACGCAGAATGATAAGATCCTTCTTGATACGTTTTTTGTGCCAAAGGAAAATGTGGCAGACTTTTTACAAAGTATAGAAAATCTGGCAGATCAATCCGGAGTGACACACACCCTTTCCGTGGGCACTCAGTCAGATGGTGCCTTAGATCCATTAAATAGGGAATGGCTGACGGTCACTGTAAGCACGACTGGAAGCTTTGATCAGACCATTCGTTTCCTTTCTTTGCTTGAGAGTATGCCGGTGAAGTCAGCTTTCTCAACTATCAGTATTAATACAGTAGTACCACCGACGAAGGGAGGAGTGGTTTGGACGGCGTCAATAGCCTTCAAAGTTATTAAAACAAAATAATATGGATCTTTCATTTAAAAAATTTCTCACATTCAAACAAAGCGGAAAGAAATTTTCTCTTATTAGTTTTGATAGTTATAAAGACTGGAAGGTAGTGATCTATCTTTTCGGACTTATTTTTGTGGGGGTTATTCTCTGGAGTGGAAACATCTTTCTTTCTGTAGAAAATGGAACAGCGTACACAGTGGTTGATTCCTTTATTCCTGCTACCCCTTTGCCAAGTACTATCGATCTTGAACACATTACTACTGAGGCCTCAGTAAAGGCTATAGAATTTGCAAAATGGAGCTCGACGTCTTCAGTGCCGACTATCGTTGACCCATCTCTATAAGATGGTATAGTGCATGAGCCTCATTTGCTCTCGTCGTTCAATGGATAGGACGCAACTTTGCGGAAGTTGCGATGTAGGTTCGATTCCTACCGAGAGCACATTTAATACGCGAAGCGTAGAATAGAAGAGCTTTCGAGAAAGGCGCCTGCGCGCCTTTCGTGTAGGAATCGAAAAGTTTGAGCATGTCGCGCGGACGATTGAGTACAATCGCCTACTGGGGCAAAGCGAGCACGACGCGAAAACTGTACCGTCCCCGTAGGGGAAGATTCCTACCATCCGATTCCTTCTGTTATAATGCATCCATGCCCCTGTAGTTAAATGGATATAACTACGGACTTCTAAGCCGTTATTCGAGGTTCGATTCCTCGCGGGGGCACAGCCAAGGCCGATGCGGAGGCTCTATATTTTGAGCCAGATTTTAAGCTCCAAATTATTGACCCCTCCGAGAATCGAACCACAAAAAGTATAGAGAAATCTGTGCTTTTTGTATTAAGCAGTTATCTCATCAATAGATATGAATCTCCACCACGCATTTTGATAGTTCGATGATCCAATCAACATCCCAATCTCGTACACTCGAAATTTGAAATCCTTGTTATCTTTCAAGGGGTTTTCAGCAAAACCTGCCTTATCAAAGCAGATAAATTTATCCTCTTCAGTTCTTCCGATAATAAATGAGTGACCTAGAGTTTCATTAAAAATCTGCCCTATATAGATCTTGTTCGCTTGGCACTCTGACATAGCCAACTGCCGTAATTCAGATTCATCTTTTATTTGAGTAAATTTTTTTGCAGATATTTCAGCCGCTTTTTTTTCATATGTAAAATCTATGCCTTTTTCTGGCCGAGGGTCAAATATAAAATCGTCATAGGAAATCTGCCCTATAAGATAGAGAATCACCTTGTGACAATTTATCCTACGTAGAGTGTCGGCTGTCTTTTCATCTGAGCGGTTATCCTCCCATTCAAGCATCGGCTGAATGAGCAGGGCTAATTTCTCTGGGATCTGAATGCTCGTCCCTATGTCTGTGAGGCTCAAACTCCATCCATTCTTGTGCTTATTCAAGTGATTAGTGAGTAAATCCGAAGCCATGATGCTATCTATTATATCACTCCACAGAGAGCTTTTTATCCTTCAGTAGTATCTTACTCTTGATACAGCCTAGCACTTCTCTTTTTTGCAGCATTGTTCCATGTTGTAGCATGTGTTTTGCAAATGTCTTGATCGATATGTCCTTATGCTTTTTCGACTGATTCAGATCTACCCCAAGCACCCCAGTCTGAAAGAGGGCATACCTGGCTACTTCTTCTTGAAGCTTCTGTTTCAGCTCACTTTTGTCGAGGCTCATCTTGTCGATGATAGGAAGCATCTCATCGATGAGTATATTCTCTTTTACCATTTCATTTTGACAATCTCGGTTCTTCAGCTTCGTACACCTGTAGTAGACATGGGCATTGAAGCCACCATCTCTTAGTTCTTTAATCTTTTCCTCTGCGGTGATGCCTGATCCGCAGTAGGCACAATGAAGCATTCTGGTGAAGGCGAACTCTCTCCCGTAGGCTTTTTTCTTCTCGACTTGTATCTTTGTCTGCACTGCATCAAAGAGCTCTTTTGTGATTATGGGAGTATGCTTTCCTGTGTACCAGTCTCCGCTTCCGACAGGATACTCGAAGACTCCATAATAGAAACTCATTCTGAGGATTCGGTAGATATTTCCGAGGGTCATTGGCTTGTTGCCCCTCGTCATGAACTTTATGTCTTTGAGCCACCTATATATCCTTCTGCCGGAATAGTTTTCATAGGCTACCTTTTCAAATATTTCCTTGATGAGAGGGGCTCTGACAGGATCAATCTCTACATGACATCTCTTATCAACATTTTTACTGTTAAAGTATCCAGTTGGTGCTGTGCAGGGCCATAGTCCCATTGCCACTCGGGCTCTAAGTCCTCGCTTCACATTGATGACCTTGTTATCGTTCTCCAATTTGGCTTGGCTTCCCAAAATCATTAACATGAATTTATCATTTGGGGTGTTGCTGAACTTCTGTCCATAGGTCCGAATTTCCACAAGTTTCTTCTGGTCCATCAGGTCCACAATTCTGCCGAGGTCTCCTGCATTTCTGGCAATTCGATCCGGTGCCCATGTCAGGATACCATTGAACTTGCCTTGCTTCAGTTCCTCCACAATCTCGTTAAAGAGAGGTCGTTGGCCCGCCTCCTTGGCAGAGTGTGACTCTTTCTTCATTGTCACAATCTCCAAGCCATCCGCTGTCGCCATCTTCTCCATCTCTCTGATCTGGCTGTCGATTGAGAGGACTTGCTTGTCCTCCTGTTCAGTCGATTTTCTAGCATAGAGACAGTATTTCATCTTAACTGGGATTGATATTTTGGCCTCCATCCCCACAGGCCTCTCTGTTGTATGTTCCATACCTACATTGATGACGCAACCCCTCGGGGGAGTCCAGGAGGGGTGAGTTGGTAACTTTTTCTTTGAAATCTCCCAGATCCCGTATATCTTTCCAGAAGAAAACCGCGCCTCAAGGGGTGGTTTTCTTCTGGAAAGCGCTAGTCTATAAAAAGCCCTTTTTCTATGCTATATTTGAGTCGTTATACCCTTAATTTTATCCATAAGTCTCCATATCGTATGAGCGAGAAATTAGAGAAAAAACCTGTTTCAAATACCGAAAAAGAAGGCGGCCGAGAACTTTCTCCGGCTGAAGTTGTTGAACATCTCAGTAAGTTAAAACAGAGATACTGCAAAGAATTTGGTGATAAAACAGGAGCAGAAATCATTTTCCCTAAAGATACAAAAATTGGTGATATGGACGTATCGGGTCAGAGCCTTGAGACTGTCTTGAATGGATTCATTGCACGACTAGATTCTTATGAACCCCCTGTGGTTCAAAAGCAATTTGAGGCTGAAGTATCAACTGAGAAAGCTGAAGAGGTTCCATCATGGCTTCTCGGTCATGAAGAATTGGTATGGAACGGTGCGCACGACAACCCTCTCTGGGAAGTGCAGGCAAAGCAGCACAAAAATGAAGTCACTATTTCATATGAACGCAGAGGCATGACCCTAAATCCTGGAAGGGATAAGGAAGAGCAGGGTAGGGATGTTGAGAGTTTAAAAAATACCTTTAATTTGGAAGAGTGGAAAGTTCTTCAAAAAGTTTTTGATGATTACATTTCACTTGAGAAAGATCTTGAGGGGCAAGATGCCATGGCCAAAAAAGCGGCAAAAGAACAAATATTTGCAATCGTTAAAGAAGAAAATGAGTATCGAAACGAGGCTGGAAAGGAGCCTGAACTTTTGAAGAAAAAGATTGAGATAGCTCTAGAAGAGGTATCAAAAAAGACTAGAGGTTTTAAAAAAGAAGCGATTGACGTTCAGATACTTACTCAAAACGCAGCTGAGATATTGAGCCAGCTTTTAGTGTTGAATAGAACCCGAGGAGACGGAAAAGAAAAAATTCCTGAAATCAGTTCTGACGTAAAAGAATTTCCCTCTTTTGATTTGAATATGAAGAATCTTGTTGAATGTCTATCAACACAGCATGATCAAGACAAAGGCATGACTTTAATGCTAGGAGAAGCTGGTACGGGTAAAAACATTGCCGCAGAATATTTTGCCGCAAATACAAAGCGTCCCTTTCATTGGTTTCCTTGCGGACGAGGAATGGAAGCGATCGATCTTGTTGCTCATTATGAATTTACCACTGAAGAGGGAACTAAGAGGTTTTTAACGGACTTGGTCCGAGGCATTCAGACTCCTGGTGCCGTGGTAATGATCGATGAAGTAAACTCACTAAAGCCTGAAGTGCAGGCTATGCTTCATGGTCTTGGTGATGCAAACAGAACTCTTAAATACGATGGAATCAGTATTCCTGTAGCTGAAGATGTGCTTATTATCATCGCTGGTAACCCTGCTACTTACGGATCTGCTGGAAATTTGGGTGAGGCACTCCTTTCAAGAACTCGAGGACAATCAATGGTTATGGAATACCCAGCTCTAACAAAAGGAGAATTAATGGCTCGAGAAGAAAAATGGTCAAAGGAATTTTTGGAACAGCGGGAGCAGGAGGATAACACCCTTAAGGACTATGCTTGCGATGAAGCTGTTGTGCTCTATGAAGAACTGAATGAATTTAGAGGATTGAGCGAAGAAGAATTTGCTCTTCTTTGGGATGTTGTCGTCAATGAAACCTCACAGGGGTCAAAAATAACTGAGGCAGGAAAAAATGAAAAGTTAGCGAAGCTTGTGACTGGCCCTGTTGGCGAACATGTCAAAAAAACTCTGATAGACATGAGAGACATGCTCCGTATTGCTGATAAATGGAGGAAGAAGTTTGAAAGAAAAGAAGGAGGTTTTGACATCGTTGGTGTAAGTATGCGAGACACAATCGCTCTCATACGGGCCTACAAAAAAGAAAAAGATGTAAGAAAAGCATACCTTACCCTCATAGATGACTACAAGAAAAATCCTATCGACGGTCTTGAGGTTACTCATGCGGCGGCAGAGAGGCTCATTAATGATGTGCTTGGAAGTACTACTACAGTTTAGATTTTATGAAAGAGCCTTCCTTAGAAGAAAATATTTTTCAGGAGACGAAAAGTTCTTCTGAAAAAGGGAAAAAAGAGCTTGCAGAAATATCTCCTTCAGAAGGCTCAAATGAGATCATTAAAAAATTTGCTTTCTTAAATAAAGCAATTAATCATGATGAAGTTGTGCGAGTAGAGGATATGGAGAATCTAGAAAATTCTCTACAGGGTGCTAAGGGTATGGAAGTTGATATTGGAGGCCTACGCTTAAGTGTGGGAGTGTGGGAAAGACTAAGTATAGAAAATCCGAAATTTATAGAATCAGTAAGGGAAAAATCAAGGATTGACGGTCTTGATGGATTTACATTTATTACACCTGAGATTGCAAGATATCTTTTAAAGAATTGTAGAGAATTATACTTTGGGAATTTAGAAGAATTAACTCCTGAGATTGCCGAAATTCTAAGCGAATGCACTCACACTTTATCCTTTGATAAAGTCGCCACTATTTCTGATGAGACTGCCAAATACCTAAGTAGGTATAAAGGAGAATATTTATATCTTGGTGGACTTGTCGTGCTTTCTGATGCCTCAGCTGAATTTTTTTCTAAGTATTCGGGTAGTTTATCACTGAGAGGTTTAACAAAGTTATCTAAATTTGCTGCTGATAGATTAAGTGAGGGAGAGGGTTTTTCTTTAAATTTAAGTGGCTTTACAGAAATTTCTGAGGAGCTTGCAGAATCTCTCTCAAGATGTAGACGAGATTCTCTGGACCTAAATGGTCTTTCTAGTATTTCTGAGAAAGTTGCTGAACATCTAAGCAGATATCAAGGGAAATATATTTTAGAGTTGAATGGTCTAAAAGATCTTTCAGATGAGGTGGCTGAGCAAATTGCTAAATATAATGGATATCTTGATTTGCGCGATATTACCTCTATATCTGATAGTGTGGCGCAGCATCTTTCTGCGCATAAAGGCCGGCTCGGTCTTCATGGTTTAAAAAGCCTTACGGATATTGCCGCATATCATTTGAGTAAACACGAAGGAGCTGAATTGGATTTAGATGAGATAAGAGGTATTTCAGAAAAAGCTGCCGAATTTTTGAGCCATCATAAAGGAAATATTGACCTTCAACGTGCCCCTCAAGTAGAAGGACTGATAGAAAAATATAAACGACAACATGGAAAAACGAACTGAAAATTTAATTCAGGAAACAAAAAGACCTTCTGAACATAAAGAGCAGACTGAGGGTGTTGAAGTGATTTCATCTTCGGGATCAAAAAAAATACTAGAAAAACTAAGTACTCTAGATAAAACAATTAATCATGATGAGGCCATCTATCTCAAGGACATAGATGATATAGAAAATGCTTTGCAGAGTAAAGATGTGAGAGTAGTAATCGGTGACCTAGAGTTAAGTGTAATAGATTTAGAAAGACTGGGTGAGGAAAATCCTGAATTTTTGGAAGGAGTAAGACAAAATAAAGTAAAAAGTGAGGGCAAACTCTCATTTATGACTCCAGAAATTGCGAAGTATCTCTCAAAAAATGGTAAGCATTTATCTTTTAACAATTTGAAAGAGTTGCCTGAAGATATTGCAGAAATTTTAAGTGAAAATAAAGATCCAGATTCCTATATGTTTTTTAAAAACATAAGTGTTATTTCTGATAAAACCGCTGAATGTTTGAGGCGATACAAAGGGATATATTTGTCTCTTGATGGTTTAAAAAGTCTATCTGAATCCGCAGCTGAGAGTTTAAGCAAACGTCCAGGATATAGTTTAGGTTTAAATGGTCTTCGTAAAATTTCTGACGAAGCTGCAGAATCATTATCAAAATGCAAGATAAAAAGCTTGAGTCTTAACGGTCTTATAGAGCTTTCTGACAAAGCGGCGGAATATATTGGTAATTATGAGGGTACACACTTGGAACTTAATGGTCTTACAGATCTTTCTGATTCTGTAGCTGAAGATCTAAGTAAAAGTAAAGCCTATCTCGATCTTAGAGGTATAAAAACTATTTCAGATAGTGTCGCAGCTCATTTTGCTAATTTCAGAGGAGAGCAACTTGGTTTTCATAACCTTACTACTCTCTCAGATAAAGCGGCAGAATATTTGAGTAAGTATGAAGGGTACCTTCATCTCGACAAGGTCGTTGGTATATCCGAAAGGGTAGCTGAACATCTAAGTCAGCATAAAGGAGGTATAGATTTTCAATATGCAAAACAGACAGAAGAACAGGTTGCTAAATACAAACAATAACCCAACTCCCAAACCCCTATTTCTCGAGGAGGACAACGCGGCCGTCGGAGCGCCACTCATTCTCAAGCCAAGCGGCACCGCGACGGAACCTGCCGTCACGCCAGCTGGAGTAAGGCACGCGCCAGAGGCCATCATTGCCGCAGAAACTCGACCCGGGAAAGTAGTAGTAATTACCGTCTTTGATGTTGTAGTTTTGTTTCTTGGCTGCTTCTTCCGCTTTGTCCGGATTTTCTATCATCCATTTCCAATATTCTATACCTGGGATGTGATACTTCTCTCCATACTTTTTTACTACATCTTCAAAGACATCGTAGAGCTTTTTGCCTTCCATGGAAGAAAGATCTGGGATGAAGACTTTGGCTTTTTCAAAATCAACCCCGAATGTCTCGGGATTTAATGTGTATTCACCAAAGTGGGCAACATCAGGATGCTCCGCCTTATTCTTGTAGTCGAGCTCTTTTGGATCGGTGAATTCAAACTTGAATGTCGGGAGCTTGCTCTTATCAACACCCCACCCCACATTCGTTTCTTCCAAAAAAGTATTGACTGTGGAGAGGCTCTCAGCATCTTTTAGAGTCACTTCTTTTCCTCCTATCTGTATCTTCATGCCTTCAACGGCGGAGTGGAGATCGGTTAAATTTTCTGCCGTGACAGGCTCGTCATGGCTAATTGCATTATGCAGAGCCCCAAGTGTCTGGTGCAAGGAGAGAGCATCAGATTCTGAGGAGGAAGAGACCTCTAGGCCCTGCTTCTTCTTGTCTTCAGGGGAATCGGTGCTATCGTGTATGGGAGTTTCGGCTGAGTTCATGGGGGTATTTTAGCATATCCTTATTCCCTTGGCTTCAAATGGGCAATGTGCCGTTCCAAAATCCTTTGGATAGTGGCGGGAAACTCATCGATGCTTGCAGGAACCAAACTATCGGGACCAAAGTGTTTTTTAACTTGAGCAGCCACTTCTGCTTCTGGAGTAATAGCTGTTCCTTCAAAAGGGGTTTGGAGACGTGCTTTGTCTGCTGATATCCTCGTGTCTTCACTGTCTGTAGTACTGTCTGAAATATACACTGTAAGTGAGCCTGTGCGATCGGCTTCTGATCTCATTTTTTGTACCGCTTTCTTCAAACGTGGAACGGAAGCATCGATTGCCGCAGCATCCTGATTATCTCCGCCAAAACCTGCTTTTTTTGCATCTAATATTCTGATCAGACGAGCTTTAACCTGACCCGAGTAACTCTGATTAAATTTCTTAATCTCGTATTTTGCATCAATTTCTACATTGTCTTGGTCATTAGCCAGAATTTCAATTTGGATATTATGGTCTTCTGCTGCCTCACATACCGCAACAGCAGCCTTTACAGCATTTTCTATTCTACTTTTCTCACCATACATAGACCCGCTGACATCAATAAGTAGGTGGAGGACTAGGGCATTTTTTTCTGGAGTAACTCTCTTACCTAAGGGTTTTTCTGCACCTGTTCCAAATCTCCTCACCAAGTTTTTTACGCTGAATCGAATACCTTTTCTTCCGTAGTTGTATTGAGGCTCGTCTACTTTGGGCAAAAATCGATCGAAGATCCTTTTGATTTGAGATACGGGGGCGGCTACTTCAGCTTTTATCTCATTATATTTCTCTCGAGTTTCTGGATCTTCAAAGCCGTCTCTAGTCTTTTGTAATTCATGAAGCTCACTCTTAAGACGCTCCTCTTCTTTTTGCTGTCTCTCTGTCTTTTCTTTAACTTTTTCCGCCTCTTGGTTAAGTCTCTTGTTATGTTTCTCTATCATTTTTTGAAACATCTTTTGCATCTCTGGGGGCCACGAAGAAGGATCCGCCGGATCAAAGTTTTCTGATTCTGGAGGTTGTTCTGTTTGTGAAGAAGCCCCTTTTTTTCCTTGTCCTTTTCCACTTTTACCACTACCATCCTTTCCGCTACCCTTGCTCTGTTTTTCAGGGAACTCTTCGATAAGTCTTTTGTATGCTGGCCAAATATGGTCGACGATTATTTTCTCTACCTCAGTGTTTACTTTCATGGCAGGCTTTACACTGTCGCCAGTTATTTGTGCCAGATACGGAGCGATCTTTTCATACTCTTCTCTTGTACGAGGATCAAGATCATTTAAGCTCCAAGGCTTCTCCACTCCTTCAAAGTCTTTCTTATGAAGCTCCCATAATCTCTCGATCTTCACAATAAATTTAAACTGCTCCGTCGGAGTCATCTTTTTTCTATCCTCTCCTCCCCGAATACCTTCGGCAATACTCGGAATAATAAGGCTTTGATTTTTGGATAGAAGCTGTTTTCGCTCATTTTCATGCATAGGACCTCCGACCAGTCGCTCCATTCTTGGGTCTTCAATACAGTTATCAAGCTGAAGAAGTTCTTGGGGGTCATAACCCTCTTGGCGGGCCAGGGTTTCAAACCTCTTCCATCGGCTGAAATCAGTCCATCTTGCATGACCTTGTTCATGGAGAATTTCACCTCGAAGAAAATTCATTTCTGCTTTTCCTGCGACGTATTGAAATGGAACACCAATGAGATATTGTTTCTTGTTAGGATCATCGATGATTTTGCCTTTTGCATTTACAATTTTAGAGGGCACTTGGCCGCAGCAAAAAGTGTCGAGTTCTGGGTCAGTATATACTTCAATCTTTCTGTCAGGAGATTGAGAATATCTTTCAAGTTCGGTCAGAATACCTTGGATCTCTTGCTCATTTGCCTCTTGCATACGAGCAGTAATTCCTTCCATGAATTTTTTATGGTTTTCTGAAATAGAAATCTCTCCTTCTTCTTTCATTACAGGAAATGATGCTCCTTCACTTTTATTTATTCGGTTTACTGCAGATTTTTCCATATTATTTTCTATATTTTCGAATTTGATTAGAAACCTCAGCACTGGATATTGCATACCCTGTTCCGCCAGGAAGACTCGTATTTTTAGATAAAAACTTAGCAGCTTTATCAGATATGGTAGTGAGGCCTCGAAGGCAAAGTCTACCCTCGTGTTTACCAAGGTATTTTGCAGCCTGATCAGATAGAGATCTTATACCACATAATCGAAGTTCACCCTTATTCCTGCTTAATTCTTTAGCAGCCACATCCGATACTTCAGTGAGACCATCAAGAATAAGTTCTCCTTCGTGATTACCTAAATATTGTGCAACTGTATCAGAAATAGCGGATACACGACTAAGATAGAGGCTGTTCTTGTGAGTTCCCAGATATCTAGCAGCTTCGTCTGACAAACTAGCCAGACCCCAAAGCTCAATTCTTCCTTCAATTCTACTTAGATTCTCTGCTAGCTTAGGACTTAGAGATGTCAATCTAGGCAACTTAATTTCTTTAAAATTTTCACATAAATAACTACTAGCGACATCTGACAAATGCGTAAGGCTATTGAGTTCAATACTATACCGCTTGGTTTTTCCTAAATTTTTTGCTGCCTCATCAGATAAAGTGCTAAGTCCACTAAGTTTAATACTGTACAATTCACTATCAGTGCTCCCCAAATGTCTTGCGGCTTCATCTGACAAGGTTTTCAATCCGTTTAAATCCAACTCAGCTCCCTCAAGAGAATTAGTTGGTCTCTTGCTTAAAAGTTCAGCAATATCATCGGTTAAGAAGCTGAGATCCTTAACATGTTCAAAATTTCCAGCTCGTATTTCTTGATATATTTTTGTGTTTTCTTTTAAATCAGGGATTTGTTCAATTTCTTCCACCTCCATTCCTTTAACTGCTAAGGTTAGGTCCTTAATATCGCCCTCTTTGATCGGTTGGTCATGACTAATGAGATTTGATAAAGAAGAAAGTTCTTTAGCCAAATTATCAGCAGTAAAAGTTGGTAGCTCAAACCCAGGTTTCCTTTCGGGTACCTTTTCTGAATCTATATCCTTGTGTTGATTTATACCTTCAATCATGTTTTTTTCTATATTTCCACATCTGATCCGAAACATCTTTTGTTGATCCAACATTGATCTCTTCATTTTTAGCTAGAATTTCAGCATTTTTATCAGAAATAGAGATAATACCGTGCAGGTTTAAATTCCCTTTGTGTCTAACGAGATATTCTGTTGCCGTATCCGAAATTGTTTTTAAACCATCTAGATTAAGGTGTCCAATATGGGCACTTAAAGATTTTGCCGCCTCATCAGAAATACTATTCACACTACTAAGGTTAAGATGGCCTTCAAGCTTGCCGAGATATTTTGCTGTTTCATCGGTAATGGAAGTTAGGCCACTGAGATCAAGCTTGCCTCTATGACTACTCAGATATTTAGTAGCTTTGTCAGTAATATCTGTCAGACCTGAAAGATCAAGGTATCCTTCATGGTTACTTAAATGTTTGGCTGCGGTATCTGGTAAACTATCTAATCCTTCAAGATGAAGATATTCTTTGTATTGACCCAAGTATATAGCCACCTCTTCCGTAATAAACCTCATATACTTTGTATTTTTTATACTGCCCTTTTTTATTTCTTCCCAAATCTTTGCATTCACTTTTAGATCTGGAATATTTTCAGCTTCTTCAATTGACATATTTTCGCCTCCAATATTTATTATCACCCCTCGAACGGCAATATCCAAATCAAGCAGATCTTCGTCGTCAATAGCTTTGTCGTGATTGATACAATCGGCAAAAGTCGAGAGTTCCTTCGCTATCTGTTGCGCTTGGAAAGATTCCATTTCAAAGCCAAATCTAGCCTCCGTTTCGGGTGAGTCTTTGGTTTCATGCATTAAGTTTTCTGGGATCCTTTTTTCCATTAATTGCTTGTTTTTAG
>Ga0302280_1001563_pt1 | contig 18677 bp, 19 predicted proteins | sample III_Fen_E1_1_FD_198771 | JGI IMG/M metagenome (GOLD analysis project Ga0302280, IMG submission 198771) | Peat permafrost microbial communities from Stordalen Mire near Abisko, Sweden - III_Fen_E1_1 | ecosystem: Environmental > Terrestrial > Soil > Wetlands > Permafrost | place: Sweden: Abisko... | reverse complement strand
CTATCGCTACACCGTAATAGTAATTCACCCATCCCGGGCTTGTGTAGTTATCCAAAGCCCATGGCGGGGCATTCATTAACTTGGAAATAAAGATCGGGTCGGTTATAGTTACACTCACAAGGCTATCTAAATAGGTATAAGTATTTATTTTGATGGCATGGTCATAAGAAACGATCGTTTCATTCGGATTATACAATCTTGGCGCATTGTCCCAGTGTGCAGAGTCGTTGCTCAAAAGATTAGTGACCGGATACACTTTGAACTTAAGCGGGGTTTGCGGGTTGCCGAAATAGTTGCCGGTACCCCCGTAATACAGGTTAAAAACTACCTTGTCAATTATTTCATCTGTATTATCAGTAAAAGAAGGATATGGTGCAGTAGTCGACAGCCAGAGCTGTGCATAAATAGAGCCTTCCGAAAATCCAAATACCGGGTCATTAAAGTAACCAATAACATCTTTATCAAGGGCATCAGTTACTATAGAGTCATACGGATTGGTTTGCATCCATACCGTTGACGTATCCGCCATAAGTACCTTAAAAGTCTGATCTGTAGGCGGCACATTTACCGTAAAGTTATTTGGCTTATCACAAGCCGCCAGGCCCAAAGCCAGAGTAGCAAGTAAAAAGTATTTCTTACCTTTTTCTTTCAAAAACAGGCTGCTCAAGCAGGCTTTGGTAAAATTCATAATGATTTTCTGCAAAATTTTCAGTGTTTCTTTCCTGGTATGGCAGTACGGGCTTGTTAGATTTATATATGTGTTTCAGTAATGAATCTTCCACATCAGGGCTACCCAGGGTTATTCCGTCCGCAAATGTAACGCCGGCCACGTACATATCATTGCATGAAGGGTCAGTTAAATTTTCGAAAGTTTCAGCATCCTGTCCGTTCACTATGGCTTTATGCACAAAATCTTTGCCTAATTTATTGTCAAACAGGTTCTCAAATGGGGTATAAATAAATCGGGTATTTCTGAAAACGGATTCATGCTTGTGCACTGTACGGGCATAAAGCGGCACCAGAGCGCTCATCCAGCCTATGCAATGGATAACATCAGGCACCCACCCAAGCTTAAGGATAATCTCAATTACGCCTTTATTAAAGAATATGACCCTTTCGTCATTATCCTTATAAAAAACCTTTTTATCGTCATGAAAAACATTGCGTTTTACAAAGAAATCATCGTTGTCAAGAAAATAGATCTGCATTTTGGCAGAAGGAAGTGAAGCCACTTTTATAATAAGGGGGTTGTCATCTTCCCCAACAGTAACATTGATACCACTTAGGCGGATAACTTCATGCAACCGGTGCTTTCTTTCTTTGATGTCGCCGAATTTTGGCATAAATACACGTACCTCATGGTTTTTTTCCTGCATTTTTTGCGGAAGCGCCCTCGAAATGTCTGCCATAGCCGTTAGCTCAAGGTAAGGCGTCATTTCATGGGTTACGTACAAAATTTTTTTCTTCTCCATGTTTTTATTCTAATCGTGTGTTAATCTATGATAGTTTTCAAAATAAACCACAAAATTACAAAAAATTTGGCACTTATTACAAAATACTCTTAGTTTTGACGGTTGATTGCATTGGTGCCGGAATGGAGATATATAGTAAGGTTGATGATATTGAAACAATAATACATCAGCAAATAAAAAATAAGCGCTCCATTGGTTTTGTACCTACATTGGGAGCGCTGCATGCTGGTCATATCAGCCTGATCACCCGCGCCCGGCAGGAAAACGACATTGTAGTTTGCAGTATCTTTGTAAACCCCACCCAGTTTAATGACCCTTCGGATTATGAACGCTATCCGCAGAATGTCGAAAAAGACAGCAAAATGCTTGCAGATGCCGGATGTAATATTCTCTTTTTACCTTCTCAATCTGAAATCTATCCCAATGATTCTTATAAACATATAACCTTCGATATTGGTTTCCTTGATACCATAATGGAAGGCGGAAACAGGCCCGGCCATTTCAAAGGCGTAGCCGCGGTAGTAAAAAGATTGTTTGACATCATCACTCCCACCCGCGCTTATTTCGGTCAGAAAGATTACCAGCAACAGCTCGTGATCAAGAAATTAGTAACCGACCTTAAGCTTCCTGTTAAGATAGTTACCTGCCCTACCATTCGTGAAAAAAATGGACTGGCGATGAGTTCGAGGAATGAACTGCTCACCCCGCAGCAAAGGCAGGAAGCCTCCCTGATATTTAAATTACTCTCTGAAGCCAAAGATAAAATACTCAGCGGAGATACAGATTATGAGTCGATTAAGGGATCGGCTATGTTAGCATTTGCAACGAATGCTAATTTTAAGCCGGAATATTTCGATATTTGCGCCGCCGAAAGCCTGAAACCAGTACATCAGCCCACCAGTGAAAACCTTGTAATATGTGTGGCTGCAAAATTGGGAAACGTTAGGCTTATCGATAATGTTTTAGTAAACGAATAATTAGTGAAAAGGATAAGTGGTTGTCGATTATCCACTAATCACTACCCACTAACCACTTATTATATGTTAATTGAAGTTTTAAAATCAAAGATCCATCGTGTTACTCTTACACAGGCACATCTTCATTATGTTGGCAGCATAGCTATTGATGAAGACATGATGGATGCTGCCAATATCATTGAAGGCGAGAAAGTCCATGTACTCAATATCAACAATGGCGAGCGACTGGAAACATACGTGCTGAAAGGCCCGCGCGGCACCGGCAGCGTAAGCCTCAATGGCCCTGCTGCAAGAAAAGCAGCTGTAGGCGATATCGTGATTGTTGTTTCTTATGCCCTTATGGATTTTGAAGAAGCGAAATCTTATAAGCCAACAGTGATCTTCCCCGACGAAAAAAACAAAATTTAAATTCTTTTGAAACAACTGGTAAAGGTTCTCAAATATGCTCTCATGTTGGGAATAGGCCTGCTTTTCTTTTGGCTGGCATTCCATAACCTGGATTGGGGCCAGTTGAAAAAAGATATTGCCAGCGCTAACTACAATTTTATCGGGCTTGCGGTTATTTGCATGATAATAAGCCACGTTGTTAGAGCCATGCGGTGGAATATGCTATTGCAGCCGCTTGGTTTCAAAGTGAGCGTGTTCAACAGCACTTTAGCCGTTTTATCAGGTTACCTTGCCAATCTCGCCATACCACGCCTGGGAGAAGTAACCCGCTGCACAGTACTTACGCGAACAGATAAAGTGCCTTTCACTGAAGGTTTTGGCACGGTAATTACGGAAAGGCTTATTGATGTACTCGCTCTGGCCATCATTCTTATCCTGGATCTTATACTAGAATTCGACCGCATCATGGGCTTTTTTAAGCAATTCGTTTTAACCCCTTTACAGCAAAAAATAAGCGGCTGGGGCAATATTTTCACAGGTACAATGGGTTTACTTGTAATGGCTTTAGGGATAGTTTGCATAGCTATTCTTTTTTTCATGGTAAGGAAATTCAGCAAATCTGCTTTATTTAAAAAGCTTTTGGATTTCATCAAAGGTTTCTGGATTGGCCTTGTTTCAGTATCAAGAATGAAGAAAGCCTGGCTTTTTATTTTATATACCATTTTGCTCCAGACATTTTATTATCTGCCTGTGCTGCTTGCCTTTTACGCGATAGATGCTACCAGCCATTTGGGCGCTTTGGCAGCCCTCTCAGTACTCGTCATGGGCAGTTGTGCCTATGCTATTCCAGTGCAGGCAGGCGCCCCGTACATTATCATGGTCTCCACACTTCTTACTACCGTATATGGCATCAGTTTGCTTGGCGCAGGCGCCTATGCAAGTGTCATTTACGCTTTTCAAACCATAGTCATACTTACCCTCGGAGGTTTGAGCTTTTTGCTTATTTCAATCATTTCACCAAAACAACACCCCGAAAATGAACTGGCTGCACAAAATCAGGCAGAAACAGTATAGGCTTGATGCACTCCTGGTGCAGGTAGCTGACTGGAAAGCAGAAGGCCAGAGGCTTGTGTTCACCAATGGCTGTTTCGATATACTTCACCCCGGCCATATCGATTATCTTGCCAAAGCCGCTACTTTAGGCGATAAGCTCATCATAGGGCTGAACTCCGATGCCTCTGTAAAACGCCTGAAAGGCGAAACCCGCCCCCTGCAAAACGAAAATGCCCGCATGACGGTACTTGCCGCCCTTGCCTTTACCGATGCTATTGTGATTTTCAATGAAGACACCCCCTACGAACTTCTTTCCCAAATAAAACCCAATATCCTTGTGAAAGGCGGGGACTACTCGATCAATGGGGTGGTGGGAGCCGACCTTGTTACTTCCTACGGCGGCAGCGTGGCCCTTCTGCCCTATTTGCCCGGAAATTCCACTACCGGGATCATTGAAAGAATGGGGTAAGTGGTTTCTCTCCATTTAATTCTAAAATGCATATCTCACCAACCTCCCCTTCGCCTCCAAAAACTCTTTCCATATTTCACCTACTATCATTGCGGCAGGTTTTATCTCGTGGATATATCCAGCTACCTGCCCTATTTCGAGTTCGCCTTCTTCGAGGTCACCTTCAAACATCCCTTTTTTAGCGCGGCCACGGCCAAGGAGTTCTTTCATTTGCTCTACCGATGCGCCATGGTATTCGGCATTTTCCACCTTTTCAAAAAACGGGTTATGCAGAAGCCGTACCGGTTGCAGGGTTTTCATTGTCAGTTTTGTTGCGCCTTCGCCGGAATGGATCAGCATGTTCTTAAAAGCCGGGTGGCCTGATGATTCTTCACTCATCGCGAAGCGTGTCCCCATCTGCACCCCATCCGCGCCCAGCGCCATAGCAGCCAGCATACTCCTGCCATTGGCTATGCCTCCCGCGGCGATAAGGGGAATATGGACAGCATCACGCACTGCGGGTATCAGTACCATCGTTGTTGTTTCTTCACGGCCATTATGCCCGCCCGCTTCAAAACCTTCCGCCACTACCGCGTCCACCCCTGCTTCTTCAGATTTGACAGCGAATTTTACACTCGAAACTACATGGGCTACTTTTATTCCATGTTCTTTAAGCAAAGATGTCCATGTTTTAGGGCTGCCCGCAGAGGTAAAAACGATCTTTACCCCTTCCTCAATAATTATCTGAATATGCTTGTCAATATCAGGATAGATCAGCGGGACATTTACTCCAAAGGGTTTGTCAGTCGCCGCTTTGCATTTGCGAATATGTTCCCTCAAAATATCCGGGTACATAGAGCCCGAGCCGATAAGCCCTAAACCTCCTGCATTGCTCACCGCGGAGGCCAGTTGCCATCCGGCGCACCATATCATGCCTGCCTGTATGATGGGGTATTGTATTCCAAAAAGAGAAGTAATAGGGTTGCCGGTGGGTTTATCCTGATTTTCCATGCCCGCAAGTTAATTATTTTTTACAACCCCTGTTGTCAAAACTGGTCTTTGAAATTCCAAATATGGCTATAAATAAAACGCCCCTGACCCGGTAAAGGGAAAAGGGGCGTTAATTTAAAATTTTAAAAAGGTTAGTATTTCTTCAATGCTTGTTCGGCAAGCGCTATTATTTCGTCTGGCTTTTTAAATCCGGATTCTTTAAGGGCCAGGTCCCTGTTTTTATCCAGGAATACCCATGTAGGGGAGCCAGTTGCTTTCCAGGCATTTACATGCAACTGGTTTTGAAAAGCATCCATATCCATCATCACGCAAATAAATTTATCGTTAAATTCAGTTGCCACTTTTGGATTAGTGAATACTTCATCCTTCATACGTGCGCTTATCTGGCAGGTAGATGTATAAAGAAAAACGAAAATAGGTTTATCCTGGGCTTTGCTCGCGTCTTTAGCGGCTTTCCAGTCATTGTCAATAAAATTAATTTCTTTCTTGTCACCGGCAAACCTGAAAGAGGTAAGCAGTACAAAGAATATTGCTATAATTGCTAAATTTTTGTTCATGTTCATAAGAATTATTTTTACAAAACTATAAAATTCTAATTAAAAAAACGTATAAGTTACAAAAAGATAATACAAACTGCATGCCGAAATCTATATTTACCTATCATATCCGCTGAGCAGTATTCTTTTTGCGCCTTAGCGTCTTTGCGAGGTCAATAATTTACGAAATTTGTGCTATGACCACGGAAAATATAAAAAACTTAGCTGTCAATTCATTAAAGGCTGCGCCAGCTACCAAAAAGTTTTTCGCCCAGCTAAAAAAGACCAAACCAGGAAACCTGGATACAGTAGTTGCAGAGATCCATGACCAGGTATTTGAAAGGACAAACTGCCTGAATTGTGCCAATTGCTGCAAAACCACCGGCCCGCGTTTTACCAATAAGGATATTGAAAGGCTGGCAAAACATTTTAGGGTAAAGCCATCTCAATTCATCGACAAATATTTGCATATTGACGAAGACCATGATTTTGTTTTGAATGAATTGCCCTGCGCTTTTCTGGGTGCGGATAACTATTGCTCGGTCTATGACATCCGTCCTGAGGCCTGCCGCGAATACCCGCATACAAACAGGAAGCAGTTTCATAAAATACTCGATATTACCTTAAAAAACACTGCGATATGCCCGGCTGCATTTGAAATTGTGGAAGAATTGAAGAAAAGAATGGAGAAAATATAATCTTTGCAGCATGATCTTATATAGCGTAACAGTAAATATTGATGATAATGTGCACGACGAATGGTTTCATTGGATGAAGCACAAACATATACCGGATGTTATTGGCACGGGACTTTTTTTAAGCTACCGGATGTTTAAAGTCCTCACCACACAAGCGGGCGAAACAGGAACTACTTACTGTGTGCAATATTTCCTTGAAACAATAGAAAATTACCGCGATTATTTGCAGAACTATGCCCCCGCCCTGCAAACAGAATACAATGAAAGGTATAAAGATAAATATGCCGCTTTCAGGACACTGTTGGAAGAGGTTTAATCTTTTTCTTAAGTCTTAATCTGTGAATCTGTGGCATTTTCAGCTATTTTTACGAGGTAGGTAGATAGGGCAAAAGCGCCCGCGCCACAGAATACATGCCATAGCCAGTGGCTACCCATGGGTAAAACATCAACCTGCCACATATCTATCTGCCTGAAAACAAGTGCGGCCATAAAAAGGAGGATGGCATATACCAGCCAGTTTGCATGGGCATTATGCGTTTTCCTGAGCAGGATCAGGGCGGGGACAAACATATTCACACCGTTGATAAAATAGGAAGCGTTGATGCCTGCACTGCCTTTTAAAAACATATAGAGGCATACCCGCAGCGAAATAAAACCCAGTATCACCAAAACAACCTGCCACCATTTTGCCAGTACCCTGTACCAGAAATATATACTTACTGAAAGCGTGAGCAGTACAATCGGGAGCCAGTCCATAGCCAGCAAATACGGAGATAAACGCAACCCATGAAAAAGCATACTCCCTAATCCGCCGATAGTAAGCAGTGGCATGCAAAACATCACAAAAGGATAATCTCTGTGATGGCCTTTCAATTTGATGAGCCAAAAAACTACTGGAACCAAAAAAGTAAGTGAAGAGAACCCGTTCCATGGTTCTTTTATGAAATGCGAAAAATTGGCAGTAAGTGTCTCCTTATACACCGGTCCGTGATCCGCCAGCAAAGACCTGATATTGGAAAGGGAATCTGTATTCAACATTTACACCTTTTCATAAATCACTGCAGCTCCCTGCCCTACGCCTATGCACATGGTAGCAAGCCCGTAGCGTACATTTTCACGGCGCTGCATTTCATGCAAAAGCGTAGCGCTAATCCTACTGCCGCTGCACCCGAGCGGGTGGCCAATGGCGATAGCGCCGCCATTTACATTTACTATATTTTCATCCAGTTCCAGATCGCGGATGCAGGCTATGGATTGCGCGGCAAACGCTTCATTCAATTCTATTAAATCAATATCCTGGACTTTCAAACCTGCCCTTTGCAGCGCTTTTCTTGTTGCGGGCACAGGCCCAATGCCCATATAAGCAGGGTCAACCCCAGCAGCTGCCATGCTCACTACACGTGCAAGAGGTTTCAGGTTAAGCCTTTTAACTGTATCCTCACTTACAAGCAATAATGCCGCTGCGCCATCATTTATACCAGAAGAATTGCCGGCAGTTACTGTCCCGTTTTTCTTAAATGCAGGTTTTAATGCTGCCAGTTTCTCAACTGGTGACAGGCGTGGAAATTCATCTTTATTTACAATAACCGGTTCGCCTTTGTGTTGTGGTATTTCTACTGAGATAAGTTCATTGGCAAACTTCCCGGCTTTATCTGCCGCGTGGTATTTCTCCTGTGTGCGGCAGGAGAATATATCCTGCTCTTCCCTTGTGATCCCATATTTTTCAGCCACATTTTCAGCCGTTTCGCCCATAGAATAAGGGTAATACATTTCAGCTAATTTCGGATTTGTAAACCGCCATCCAAGCGAGGTATCAAACATCTGTACATTTCTGTCGAATGGCGTACCGGCTTTGCTCATTACATACGGTGCGCGGCTCATACTCTCTACGCCGCCTGCAATATATATTTCCCCATCACCGGTTTTTATAGCCCTTACGGAATCTATAATAGATTGCAAACCTGATGCACATAAACGGTTCACGGTAGAGCCGGCCACGCTTACCGGCAGGCAAGCCAGTAATAAAGCCATCCTTGCTACATTCCGGTTGTCTTCTCCTGCCTGGTTAGCAGCGCCAAGTATCACTTCTTCGATTTCCTCTGGGGAAATAGCAGGGTTCCTTTGCATTAAAGCTTTAATAACTAAAGCCGCAAGATCGTCCGGCCTCACCCCGCTTAGCGCCCCGCCGTATTTCCCAATTGGGGTGCGCACAGCATCTATAACATATACGGTATCCATTCTAATAGTGGTTAGTGGATAGTGATTAGTGGATAGAGAAAATCCCTATTAACCAAAAACTACACTGCAAAGCTAAAACAAAAGCCGGAAGGAAAAATTGCATAATAACGGAAGCGGGCCAACTTTAATTATTTTTCTTCGCGGTTTTGCGGCTTTACGAGATTTTCTTTGCTTTCTCCCTAAATTGCACCAAAATTCAAAAGTATGATACAACGGGCGCAGACTCTTTTTTTATTGGGAGCTATTATTTTGCAAATAACTTTGTTTTTTATTCCATTCTGGAAAGGAAAGGCTACTGTTGACTACAACGGCCAAACAAAAAGCGCAGCTGCTTCATTGTCTATACATAATCTGTCAGAAAATTACAGGGGACAGATCGATTCTGTGGGCGATTCAAAAAACCTGTATGTATTCCAGTGCTTTGACGCAGTAATAATCTTTTTATCCGGCTGGTGTATTTTTCTTTTTAGGAAAAGGACCCAGCAGATCAGGATATCGAGGCTTTTGATCCTGCTTACAACCGGTTTCGTCATATTGCTTTTATACTATACCGAAGAAGCCAGAAAGTCTTTTGCGGACGATGCTTCAAATCTTCAGAAGATCGGGACTAATTTCCAGATGATAAATAATAATTATGATTTGGGCATTTACCTGCCTATAGTTTCCTTGGTGCTATTTTTTCTCGCCGGAAGATATATCAAGAAAGATGAAAAACTGGTCCGGTCGGCAGACAGGCTGAGGTAACATTTTTATACTATGTCAAAACCGCTTGTCATTGATGAATTTCTTGAAAAGGCAAAACAGTTCCCGGTTTTAGATGTCCGTACACCCGCAGAATTCAGCAAAGGCCATATCCCCGGCGCTATAAACTTGCCACTTTTCTCTGACGAAGAACGTGTTATTATCGGTACGCTTTATATTAAGCAGGGAAGAAAAGAATCCATGAAAAAAGGGCTTGATTTCGTCGGCCCAAAAATGCGGAGTTTTATTGAAAAAACGGAAGAAATAACAGGGGTTAATAATTCGGTATTAGTCCACTGCTGGCGTGGAGGCATGCGAAGTGGCAGTGTAGCCCACCTGCTTGATTTGTATGGATTCAATACCTTTACCCTGCAAAAAGGCTATAAAGCATTCCGGAAATGGGTTTTAAATTCGTTCACTATCCCTAAAAAACTCATTGTTCTTGGCGGCAAAACCGGCGCAGGAAAAACAGAAACCCTTTGGGAAATGGAAAAACTTGGCGCCTATATTATAGACCTCGAAAAACTGGCCCATCACAAAGGCTCTGCTTTTGGCGCCATTGGCGAAGCAGAACAACCTACGCAGGAACAATTTGAAAATGATTTAGCTATAGCATGGAGAAATACGCCTGGTAACGAACCGGTCTGGCTGGAAGATGAAAGCCGTATGATCGGTAAAAAAATAATCCCTGCCGGGGTATGGGAACAAATGCAACTGGCCAACGTTTTATATCTCAATCTACCCTTCGGAAAAAGGGTGGAGAACCTGGTCCGTATTTACGGAGAATTTGATACACATAAAATTGAAGGTTCTATAAACCAGATTCAGAAACGCCTTGGCAATGAGGCGTGGAAACAGGCGTTGGAGGGATTGCATAATAATGATGCGAAAACTACAACTGAAATACTTTTAAAGTATTATGATAAAGCCTATCAGCATGGGATAGATGTACGGGAAAAAGAAAAAGTATTTTATTTTGAACCGAAAACAAATGATGTGAAAGTAATTGCCAGGGAATTATTAAATTTACCCATTATTACAGAATATGCTAACGGAAGTAAAACCCATTAAACTTACCCAATACAGCCACGGCGCGGGTTGCGGGTGCAAGATCTCACCAAAGATATTATCAGAGATACTGCACAGCAATGAAGCCCGGCCTGATAATGATAAACTAATCGTCGGCAACGATGCACGCGATGATGCCGCTGTATATGATATCGGGAATGGAATGGCCCTTATCAGCACTACAGATTTCTTTATGCCTATAGTAGATGATCCGTTTGATTTTGGCAGGATCGCCTCGGCAAATGCTATCAGCGATGTATATGCAATGGGCGGCAAACCTGTTCTTGCTATTGCCATACTTGGCTGGCCGGTGGATAAACTGCCTCCGTCCGTTGCGGCAAAAGTAATAGAAGGCGCCCGCTCTATGTGTGCTGAAGCCGGTATCCCACTTGCAGGCGGCCATAGCATAGATTCACCGGAACCTATTTTTGGATTGGCAGTAAATGGCTTAAGTCCTATCTCAAATATCAAAACAAACAATGGCGCAAAACCGGGAAACTTTTTATTCTTAACCAAACCTATTGGTATTGGCGTCCTTACTACTGCTGAAAAAAAGGGGATACTGAAGCCTGAACATTACGGACTAGCTGCTCAATATATGACCCGCCTGAATAAAATTGGTGAAACCCTTGGTGGATTGTCCTATATCAAAGCACTTACTGATGTAACGGGCTTTGGTTTACTTGGCCATCTTGTTGAAATGTGCGAAGGAAGCAATACAAATGCCATAGTATATTTTGAAAACGTGCCTTTATTGCCTGATATTGAATATTATATTGAAAACAAATCTGTACCTGGCGGCACAAACCGTAATTGGGACAGCTATGGCGAAAAAATAAGCCCTGTTTCACAAAATGTTAGAAATATCCTTGCCGACCCGCAGACCAGTGGCGGGTTGCTTATTGCAGTTGACCCGGCGCATGAGAAAGAATTCAAAAACATGATGAAAGAAAATGGCTTATCTGAATACACAATAGCCATCGGAAAAATGCTTGAGCATGAAGCAGGCAAACCATTAATTAAGGTTGTATAAAAATCATAGTCACTCCTAACATTTAACGTACTTTGCAATACTTTTAAATATGAATCAATATGCTGACAATTTCAAATAAAATCCGGCTCACTATTCTTTTTTTCTTTGCAACCTTTTGCTTTGAAAGGTCGTATGCACAAACAGATTCGCCGCTCAAAGTCCTTATCGTAACTGCCCACCCGGACGATGAATCTGGTATGGCAGCGACTATCTATAAACTATCTCATGACCTCGGCGCGAAAGTGGACTTATGCCTGGTAACTAACGGTGAGGGTGGCTATAAATATTCCACACTTGCTGAGGCCTATTATGGCATAGAACTGACTGATGAGAAAATTGGCCGCCAATACCTCCCTGCCATCCGCAAACAGGAACTAATGAATGCAGGTAAAATGCTCGGCATACGTAATTATTTTTTCCTTGACCAGGTAGACGATAAATTCAGCGTAGATGAGCGCGACCCGCTCGATACTGTTTGGGATGTACCATACACCAAAAAAAGAATGATGGAAATCATGACCGCCGGTCATTATGATTTTGTATTTAATATGTTGCCTGTTCCCAGTACCCATGCAGGCCATAAGGCATCTGGCATCCTTGCCCTGCAAACAGTGGCAGCTCTTCCGGCAGATAATAAACCTATCATCCTTGGAATGGGGTTCATATTTTCAAAGGAAGATTCGGGGTATGTGCAACTAAAAAACTACAAAGAAACAAAGATCAACAAAGATGCGCCCGTATTTAAATTTGATAAAACCATGAAGTTTGGTTACAAAGGCGCACTCGATTACAGGCTTGTAACGCAATGGGATGTGGCCGAACATAAAAGCCAGGGCAGCACCCAGATGGGTGGCGTGAGGCAAACTGACCGGCTAATAGCAGAAATCCAGCAAGGCAAAACCCCGTCTGCCAGCGAGCTGACAATGATGACCGCTTTTAACTACGAGACTTTCTACTATTATGATATGAACCCTAAAGAGGCTATAGCGAAAACACAGTCGCTGTTTGATAAACTGAAAGTGAACCACTATAAGGTTAAGACTTATTAGAAGCTATACAAGGAGAACCCTCATTTAATTTTCCAAAGCTTTGGATCGCGGCTCAGATGCAATAGTGTCAAGACTATTATTTTGTTGTCGTCAAACAAATAAAATATACCGTATGGGAAACGCGATGTAAGGGCGCAACGAATATTTTTATATCTGGTTTGGTATAAAAAAGGATTTGAATGAATCTGATTAAATTCGGCTTCAACATTTTCAATGAAATCATAGCCCAAATTCGCTTGCTTCATTTCATACCAATTGAAAGCTTCAGCAATATTTCTTTCAGCCCGTTTACGGACAATAATAGTGAAAACCATTACTTGCCGGTAATCCTATTTTTGACTTCCTCCCATGATGAACCTTCTGCCGGGTTTTTTTTGTAGGCTGCCATTTCTTCTTCAAGTATGTTTATTTGTTCATCACTAAGAGTGTAGGGACGTTTTTTATCTGTTTCCATTGCAACACTATCCCAAATTGCTTCTACCCACATAATCCTTTCTGGTATGCTCATTTTTAATATTTCTGAAAGATTTGGCGTCATATATTTTCTACTTATTTAAAACGTTTACAAAATGCCATAGCTTTATGTTCCATTTCCCAATATTCACTCTCCCGCTTACTTCTTCTTAAACACAAGTTTCACTTTATTAAAATCTGCTGAAGCATTGATTACCTCGCGATAAATTGGGTATATGCTTTTCGGATAGGTTTGGCGGGCGTAGTATTCGTTTACTTTTACGTTCACTGTATTGCCATTAACCGTATAGTCAGATTTAAACTCCAACGTAGTATCCTGTCCGTCAATATAATGCTTATCTATTTTCAGGGCGCTTAGGTTTTCCACCTTGTACCCTTCCGGTATCTCAAACGTAATATTCCGGATATAGGAACGCGGATATTCGGCAACTATATCAAATTTGCGGGGTTCTTTATTGTCATAGAGTTCATCCTGCTGGCCTATTACCATACCAATTTTAAATATATACTGGTTGCCCCCTTTTTCGATAAGCGAACCTGTTGATATTTTTGCCTTTAAGATAACCGGTTTATCAAATGAAGAAACATTTATATCGGTATTTTCAGCGGTAGCGTTTGTCACTTTTGCATCGGGAAAAGTAGTTTTAAAAATATTTTCAAGCAGCTCCTTTTTCTTATCATCATCCAAAAGCTTGAAATATAATTTAATATCAAAACCCGGGTCGTATCCCGCATAATCTTCCTCATCCTCAATATTTTGCTTGTCAAAGTCATCGGCGAAAGTGATATTGGTTTTTATGCCCTGGTAAACATCTGTGCAGGGTGGCGGGCTTATAATTTTTATTTTGGGTATGGCCGATGTTATTTTACCCAAAGTTATATCTTCTATGAATAAACCCTTGTTTCCCACATATTCAGCAGGCGGGTAGTCCATCCGGGCGTATTGGTTGGCGGGGTCAATATATTTATCGACCGAAGGAAAATATAAAAGGAGTTCCTGCAGGAAATCCCAACTATCGAAAGTTTCATCAAACAGTTTTTCTTTACGTTTCGCAGTCATTACTATCTGGAATTTGATGCCCAGCCTGTCAAATACACCAGTATAGATACGCATTATACCTACCTGGTCGCCGTATTTATTTTTCAATATTTTCTCGGGGTCGCTGAATTCCGATCCACCGCCTTCCTTCTCGCTTATATTTTCTTTGATATAACTTTCAATGGCTTTTATCTGGCCCTGGCCCTGTAGATCAGCCCATTTATTCTCCTTGATCAGCTTATCAAATTTTTTCAGCTTTTTCTCTTCTTTTACATGATAGGCATCACTAAAAGTGGTAGCTGCATTTTCAAAAGTATAGAGGTCAGCGCTGCTATTGTTGGCCCGCTGTATCTTGTATTCCATACGCGCCAGGTTGTTACCGTAATCAGAATAAGGCTCATTTACCAATCCCGGCATATAAGCTGTATCAACTTTGATAAAGGTTTTGCCTGCAGACGAGAAATTACTGATATGCGGGAATGCATTATATCCTTTTGTCTTAAAATAAAGATAATCCGGAGCTATTATTTCTAGGTGGATATTATAGGCAGGTTCATCAGATTGTATGGTTTCGCTGCCGTAGCGGTAATGAGAGGTAGAACGGGCAATGGAATAAAAATACTCCACTTCGCCGCCCTTTTCTACACCTTCCAGGGCGAAAATCTGGTAATGCTTGTTTTGGTAATATACCGGCAGGTTGCCAGGTTCGGTTATTTCCTTTACATTGTTCAGGTCGAGGTCGGTTATTTTCCCCGTAGGAGATATCGCCCTGGCTTTCAGTTTTATCAATTTATCCCCCTCTCCTATAGGCAAATATACCCTTCCGTATTGTTCCACGCCTTTATCATCGTTCACCCGGATGATCTTGTGCATGGTTTCAATAGTGAGAAGGTTATTTTGAAATGACACAAACTCAAATACCCTAAGGTCTTTCAGTATTACAGCCGATTTGCTTGCATCGCCCGTATCTATTTTCTGTATCACTGGCTGGGCATCCCAGTCATAATTCTGGTATTCAAAGAGAATCTGCGCCCTGAGGCCTAAAACTCCCACAAAGAGGATCGCTGTTAACAAAAAAACTTTTTTCATTATAAATCAGTAAAAGGAAGATTTTCCCGCAAAATAATGGATTTTAATTTTTTGAACGTTGTTTTACGGGAATTTTAATTTATTTTATAGAAACATTACGGCATTAAACTACCATTTAGCACCAAATAAAAATAGTTCGAATAAATCCCTCACCTCCCCTTCTTCAGCACTACCGTTTCCTTGTATGCTTTGTTGATTTGTTTTATCATATCGTTCCAGGCGGCAAATTCATTAGTATTCATTACCAGTTCATCTACGTATACGCTTTTGTCGAGGGAGATATAGCCTTTTTGCCTGTTGTATTTTATGGCAAAGCCAAAACCCTTACCTGCATATTCTGCATTTTGGGGGAGGTAATCAACCGTATAGCTGTCAGGCACTTTAAACTTATAGTGGGTATGCAGTTCGTGCTTATAATTGTATTCAATAGGTAGCTTCCGTAATGTAGTATCCACGTCCTCATCCTGGAGATATTTATTCAGGTTCAGGTTTACGTACAGTTCATTATCAGCGCTTGTAACATAATCAGGAATATTCATTGCGTAATTTATGTTGACCGGGAAATCACGGTTGTCATCCCCTTTTACAATAATATTGTCCACACTGCATTTATTGTTCCCTACACCAAGGAATTTGGAGAGGTATTTGGTCTTTTCCTTATCATCCTTGTTTTTGATCTGATACATCAGGTATTCCTTATCATATCCTTTAAAGGTTGAGCTACCTGTACCGTTTATCTTATTGTCTGTATAGGTCATATCCATTGAGTCAATTACCTGGCTGAATTCTTTAGGTATTTCAGGCACTTTTACCACTTCGTAAGTACTACCGTTCCCTATCATGCCTTCACGGCCCTGTATCATGGTAGTAGGGTAGCCAAAAGCAGTGTAGGAGCCCGTTCCGTCAAGATAAACCCGTTTGCCATCAAGCATAGCAGAGGCTATCATGTGGTTAAAAAGCATAGGCGTACTCAGGTCCTTTTGCGTATAGGCCACGTCCCGCGTACCTATCCACGTCATGTCGGCAGGCACATTGGCTACCTGGAGCATATTCACTATCAGGTTGGCCATATCCTTGCAGTCTCCGTACCGCTTGGAAAACACCTGATCGCATGCACGGGGGATATAGCCTTCATACCCATTTTCAAAGGCCACATAGTGGATATTATCCTGCACCCACTGATAAACCCTTTTCGCTTTTTCGGTATTGTCCTTAGCAGTTTTTGTCAGCGAGTCAACTAAATGTATAAAAGCGGGCGATTTTGTATTATCGGTTTTAGAGGCAAGGTCATGGCACCATTTATACAGGTCAGCAGTATTGGCCAATATATCCTTCTTAACTCCTTTATATTCTGTTCTTTCTATGTAAAAAACAATTTTAGGCTGCTCCTCAGTATAGGCAGGGGCGCCAGATTCTTCTTCCTTATGCTTCAGGTCGTGCGCAGTCCAGATGTAGGTGGTATTACTACCTTTTTTCTCTTCGCTGAAAGTGATCTTGTTTTTAATGGAATCGTCAATGCCAAAAACCTGGTACTTTACCTCAACTGATGAAGGAAATGTTAGCTTTACACTACTGTTCGCTGTTGTGAAAGTGCCAATCAGTTCCAGCGGTGACAACAGGTGCGGGTCAAGGTATTTTGTATGGTAAGACAATACCGTGCGCGATTGATTGACAATGCCAGGGAAGATGAAGTTTATTACTTTGCCACTTCCGTAAAAGATTCCGTCATCAAGATAATCTTTTGTAAGAAAATCCTTTACGGCCATCTCTTTGGTTTTATTTCCTTCAGCTACAAAAGTGGTCGCCTTCAGGTCAGATATTTGCTCCAGGTCAGTGTAATACAGGCTGCGTGTAGAGTAGTCACCGCCGTTTACATCAAGGAAAAGATTTTCCTCATAATAATCAGCATCTATTTGTACATCCTGACCTTTTTGCTTTATGTTAACATCCACATTGCTTTTCAGTGTAATTCCATGTTCCGTAGGAAATTGCTTTTTATACTGGCTAAACAGATCTGAACTTTTCTGGGCGTTTGCAGGAATAGACATCCAAGCCACAATCAGCCCTGAAATTAATATTTTTATGCTACTTTTCATTTTACATCAATCAATATACCGTCAAGGTAGATCTTTGTTTGCGCCAGTTTTCCGCCTTTATATTCTTTTGTTTCGCCGTTCTGGTCACCTTCGGTATAGTTAGCTTCCTCAATTACAGTGCCATCTTTATCATAGATTATACTTGGCCCGTCAAGTTTATCATTTTCATAGTGTTGCTTCATTTCCATCTTGCCATCCGGAAAATAAGTAACAACATCTCCGTCGCTATTTCCATAAATAAAATCTGCCCGGCTGCGCAACTGCCCGCTGGAATAGTACAGCTTTTTTGCCCCATTTATATTTCCGGCAACATAGTTAACCTCGGCCGATACTTTCCCGTTCTTAAAATATGCTTTTACTTCCCCGGTTTCATCTGAAATGGGCATTTTTTTCACTGAGCCGTCAGGCTGATAATAAGAATAGGCAGTCAACACCCCGTTATTGAAATAGAGGCTAAATTGCACATCGCCTTCCGGGGAGTAGCGGATCTGCTCGCCTTCCAGCGTACCATAGCTGTAATTATTTTCTGAATATAGCTTGCCATCATAGTCGTAGTAGCTCCATTTCTCATTTTCCATCCCATTCACATAGCTGCCTTCGCTTTTCAATTTCCCGTTTTGATAGTACCATTTCCAGGGGCCGTTTTTTTCACCAAGAGCATAGCTCCCATCAACGCGCTTTTCCCCGTTATCATAATAAAATAGGTTTTTCCCTTCCTGGAAATCGTTCTTGTAATATTCATCGGCGTTTGGCTTGCCATCATAGTTAAAGTAATGCCAGGTACCCACTTTATCTCCTTTTTCAAACTGGCCGGCGTGTTGTGGCTTGCCATTGGGAAACAAGTATTTATAATCCCCTCTTCCCTTAGTATAGTCACCATGAAACAAAACAGAATCATTGACGCCAAACTGGGTATAACCTATATAAAGTCCATCCTTATACAGTTCTTCAAAATCCTTTTCCCCGCTTGTAAGATAACTAACCTGGTAGCCTTCCTGCTTGTCATCAGCATAGTAGGCAAGTTCTTTGGGCTTGCCATTGTCGTAGTAGTCTACCCAGTAACCCTGTTTCTCTCCATGTTCGTAGTTACCTTCCTGTATAAGGTTTTCTTTATCATTATAATGCGCAAAATATCCTTCTATTTTACCTTTTACATTATTGTATTTATTTTCAATTTTACCATTCAGATAATATTCCAAATCCTCCCCTTCCGGCAGGCCCTTCTCATAATTAACTTCTTCCTGTATAGCACCATTTTTATAATAAAA
>Ga0302280_1001557_pt1 | contig 18701 bp, 27 predicted proteins | sample III_Fen_E1_1_FD_198771 | JGI IMG/M metagenome (GOLD analysis project Ga0302280, IMG submission 198771) | Peat permafrost microbial communities from Stordalen Mire near Abisko, Sweden - III_Fen_E1_1 | ecosystem: Environmental > Terrestrial > Soil > Wetlands > Permafrost | place: Sweden: Abisko... | reverse complement strand
TTGCCGATACTGCTTTCCACAAACTAAGCTGAAAAATTTTTTTTTTTTTTTTGCGGGATAGATGGATGAAAAAGCTAAAAGACCTTAGAACCTAAGGTCTTTTGATCATCTTCCCGGCTACGAAAAAAGACCTTAGATCCTAGGGGTATAAAAAAAAAAATTTTTTCAGCTTAGTTTGTGGAAAGCAGTGTTGAGGCAAAAATGACGTGCCCCTTCTCCGTCCGATGCTTTGGATGCCAGAAGTTGGTCTGTGCTTGGTCTGTGGCCTTCTGCAGCGAGTGGAATGATACGTGGACTTACTGCTGTTCCGCAGACTGCGATCCCGAAAACTTGGCGGTCGCTCGGAAGGCACACAACAAGTCCATTCGTATCATGGAGAAGCGGTGCCGGAAGTATCGTGCTCTGAACCGGACTGAAACGACAAACTGCTCGTGCTCCGGTCGCACTGTTCGGGTTCGGGGTAGCACCGTTTGGGACTGGGTTGAAGTATGATGACCTTCCCCCGTTGATTCCCCGTCGTTGATCGATTTACCCTTTGGGGTGCCTGAGTGGCATTTCTGAATTTTCTCCTTCCTGGCAAACTTTGTGAGGTTTTATCGGGCATAAAAAAATCCGCAGCATTCTAAAATGTCAGGGATTTTATCAAGATTGTGTCGAGAGAGAAATTAGGTTGGCCCAATTGTCTGGTACTTTATTCAAATATGCGCTTGATGCCTTGGGGATTTCGAGAGGCGGTGGCAACATGTCAACGGCATTAAGTTTACTTGAGTATACTGAATTTCTAGGTAGAGTGTTTTCCCAACATCCGCAATCACCATACTCCGAACATGATTTTTTCGAATTAGGGTTTAATCTATTGCCGTCAGATTATAAAAAATTACCGGGAACTCCCCAGGAAATTAGGAATGTTATCAAAAATAGTATCACCAATCCGTCTAGCAAAGATACCGTTAAAATTGGTATGTTGGAAAATAATTTCTGCACTAAATTTAACACCAACGCAGGAATTGTTTTCAAAGATAAAGTCTGGTATTTTTGCGTAGAAAAATACTATACAGATTTAATCACAGAACTAGATAAATTGATTGCATGATTTAATAGGGTCCCTATGTTCTTAATTTTTAAAAAAAATTTACCCTAGTTTAAAAAACCTCAACAAAATAGAATCATGTCTCGCCGAGTTCAAAAAGTAGTTCATCAGCTTACAGATCAGAGCTATGTTGAGTTTTGGCCAAAGGTAATTTCTTGCTCCAAAGAAGAATTTAATGAATTTTGGGAATTGCATCCAGAAGATCATCATGAAATTATGATTATGGGTAAATTGACTCCTATTCCTCGTTTTCAAAAGCTATACGGAGTTGGAAGCTACAAATTTTCAGGTACTGTAATGCTAGGTGACCCGGAAATTCCTGATCTCGTTAATCGTTGTTTAGAACTTGCACGTAGGCTTTATCCAGATTTTCATGATGGATGGAATGGTGCACTAGTAAATTGGTATGCAGATGGCAGTCATTACATTGGTCCACATTCTGATGATACACGTGATTTAGTTCCAGGAGCCCCTATTCTAAGTTTTAGTTTTGGTGCTGTGCGTACTTTTCGTGTGAAGAAAAAGACTACAGCTGTGGACGACGATGAAGTTCAAAAGATGGATTTTTCTACTGAACCTGGTAGTCTTTTAGCAATGTGCGGAAATGGATTTCAAAGAGAATATAAACATGAAATTACTAAGACCGCAAAAGCCATTGGACCACGAATTAATGTAACTATTCGCTGTTTTAAGGAGTAAAAGTGTAAAGGTGTATTTATTTCCCTAGGGATGGCTGAGTGCCAATCAAGAAATCTCAAATGCCTTTAACCATTGATACAATGATTAAGATGCTTCGAGCCATCGAGGATTCTTACATTGAAACATTTCCAAAGATAGTAGCGGATGAAAGACAGGAAAGAGAAGAAGAACAGGAAGAAATGGAACATTATGAAGAGATTATAGATCATTATAATATGAATTGGGATCGTATTGGAATGTTACTTGAACTTGGATATATAGACCATAATTTTATGGAAAATAACAAGCACGTTTATCTTGTTTACGATGATCAAGAACAAGATCCAGAAAAGTACATGAAAAAAGTAATCCAGGCTGCCCGCGATTGTTTGTCAGATGAGAAAGTTAAAAACATTCTGACCGAGCATAAAGATGAGCTTTTCAATGGGAAATCACTAGAGCTTAGATTTACAAGAAAAGCCTTTAAAGCAGCATTTGCAAATAAAACATTGTCCAGAGAATTAGAACGCTTGATAAAAGAATAAATTCCTTAGGGATTGGCCTAGGCCATTTAGCTGGCGTGACTCACTGGAGTGACTAACTACATCACTGGAGTGTCTAACTACAGTGTTTTTTGTGAATCAACATACACTCTTTATCTTGTGACATGGATGGAACCTGGATGCAGCAACGTATTTTTTCTTTCTTATTAGTTTGAACAAGAATTTTGGAAATCTTCGTATTATTAACTAGTTCAATACGTTCTTTCTTTAGAACAATTGCGTCTGGTGTCATATCTTGACCAAATTTAGAATAATGCTCTACATAAGCTATTTCTGGAGTAATTTTAAACCATTTTTTCACAGAAACTACCATTTTGTCAAATTTTGCTATGGAAGTATTCATTTCACATGCCCATTGATAAATATCTACATGTCTTTCTGACTCAGGTAAATGTTCATGAGATTTATATCTGGCAACCCTAGCAATAACTTGTTCTTTTTTACTAAGAATAGGTATAGGTTCTAATATATGCATTTGTTGAGCTCCAAATATAGTTATACCTTCTGTATAGCTTGGATGCAAAAGTAAAAATGTTGTGGTATCTTTAAATTTCTGAAGTACCTCATTTTTAGCTTCTTTTGTTAGACCAGCATCAAGATATATATACTGGATTTTACTTAAGTTGAGAAACTCCTTAAATATATTTATTCCAGATGTTGTAAAACTTGAATAAAATACTGCCCTTTTACCCATTGCTACATCCAATATTTTTTTAAATTTAGGGCTAAATCCTCCATTGGGATTTTTTAAATTACCTATTATTACTCCTTTGTCAACGTAATCTTCATAATTTATTTTTTTAGTGTAAAATTCTACATCTTCAAGTTTTGTAATATTTAAGTCTCTAAGTGTTTGAATGCTTAAAAACCCCTGAGAAAGTTCTAACCATAATCCTAATTGATACATATCATATGGAACTATCATGTTTTTTTGCACGGTGGTAGGAAAATCAACTGCGGTACTCGGGTTAAGTTTTACATAGGAGGTGTATGGACTTATTATCTGTGCTAAACGTTTTGTGTTTAGGTATTTGTAATCTTCAAATTTGTAATTGAATATTTGTTTAATTATTTGTAAAAAAATTGCTACAACGCTCATTATTGTGACTATTTTGGCGAATACCATGAAGTAATTTAATTGAGTATCTGTAATTATTCCGGGAAATACCTCTTTTACGGCATTTTTCACGTGTTGTACTTGTTGGGATTGAATTTCTCTTCGTTTGTCTTTATTGTCTTTATCCTGTACTTCTAACATTGGCATACCATTTAAATTACCTAGAAATTGGCCAATTTTTACAGTTAGTACTACAGCCATAATAGGTTGTACTATATTTAACAAGTTATTTTTTAAGTTATTTAAATACATCAATGATGAAGTAATATGTCCCATCACAAGACTTCGTTTTTTGTTTATTTTGTAATATTTTAGGTCAAATTCCGATACGTTATATGGTAATATAGTTTTACCTGCAGCTAAATTTATAATAAAGGCTAAGTCTGACATTTCATTATACATCGGTGTTCCTGTAAGAAGTACCGTTTTGTAACTGGTGTTGAATAGATCCATAGTTCTTTTAATACTTATACTATTTTTGATTACTGGAACTAAATGTTGAGCTTCATCAAATATGATTAATTCGTCATGAAATGAAAGTTTACTCAAGAAACTAATGGGTTCTTCGTAAACATGATATTCTATTTGATTATAGATTTCTGGAATCTTTTTAAGTTCATTTTCCCATACAAATTTTAATTCTCTGGGACATATAATATTAACTTTTCTACTTGGAAAATTCAGAATAAATTCTAAACCCCCGAGAGTTTTACCTAAACCCATTCCCCACCATAATAATAAACCATGTAAATCATTCTGTGTCACTAATCTGTATGTTGCATCTATTTGATGTTTTTGTAAAATAATCTGTGAGTTTTCAAATTTTGGGGATGGAGAGTTTTGAACCTGACCAAAATTACGTGATCTACGAGATCTACGTTTTTTTTGATGTCTTTTCTTACTTCTAGATTTTTTCCTACTTGTCCGTCTTTTTCTATCTGAAGCATATCTAATCTTCATTTAATTAGTATGTTTATTTTATTTTGTTTATTTAAGAATGACTCGGCGTAGTTATAAACGCAGAAAAAGTCATAGACGTAGAAGTAGGAAAAGGCATGTTGAACGTTTTGATCTTCATGACTGTTCTAAGAAAGAAATGAGAATTATAGAGGCCTTGAACAATCCTCATCATAAAAAACATGCATTTGAAATTGTATGTATACACCACTCAAAAAATCCTCGAGCTAAAAATTTATTTCTAATGGGGGGTTTTACGGAGGGAACTGTTGAACTTGAGGCACTAGATGATAAAGTTTGGATGGCAGAAATTCTAGATACGATAGATCTATATAGAACTAATGTTTACATTGTAAGATGGGATAGTAGACCACTTACTTATCTAGTACACCATATGTTAACTTTGGCAGTAACTACTTTTACGTTTCTCGCTACATTGGGTATTTCCAAACATACTTTAAGTTCTGTACCTAAATTTTTTGGCTGGCTTATTAGTCATTATATCGTATTTATGGCTCTGTACTTTGCCTTAAGTTTTAAACGGGCCAAAAAAGCTGGACAACTATTGGCAAATTTTCTCATGCATAGTAACTATTGTGATGTCGTTAATCACGCCAGTAATGTTATTCTTCTTGGACATTCACTGGGAGGTAAAATAGCTGTGGAATGTCTTAATGAATTATATCTCAATGGCTATTATGGAAAGAAATCCTTGGTATCCAAAGCTATTCTTTTTGGTACGGCAGAATATAATCATTTACATCGAGCTAAAATATGGAAAAATGCTAGTAAAAGTACTACCCACAAGTCGGTAAATGTATATAACACTAGGGATAAAATACTAAAACATGGTCTAGGCAAGGCTGCTAAATTAATGCTAATAGGTTGGTTTAAACATTCTAAGAACATTGCTGGAGTATCCAAAGTTCTAGGATTTAATAACTTTAATGCTACAAGGGAAATGTCCTTACCAGTGAAAAAACGATGCAGTAGATATCCAGAAGGTAGTCAGGGTGTTTGTAAAATAGGGAATACCCAAGGGCATAATTATACTGCTATAACAGCATGGCTTCTGAGACAACCAATGATTAGGAAAAATGGGGTGGACTTAAAATAAATTAATGATATTAAAAAGTATCACTAACATTAATAATCTAAAATATGTCACTACTTAAAGAATTGTAATAATTTAAGATAAAAATGGAATTTGCATGCTCATTATGTCTATATACTAGTCAATTTAAACACAATGTTAAAGCTCATATTAATAAACAACTTAAATGTGGTGATGGTATTGCAGAAATTATTGAAATCCCGATAGAAATAAAATGTAATTTATGTAATAAAACTTTTACAACAAAAGTTAATCTAAATAAACATCTTAAAATTTGTAAAGTTAACAAAAGTGATGAACTATTAGTTCAAAATTTATCATCGAATATTGTCATACCAAAAATTGTAAATTATATGTATTTACTACATGAACGAGAATTTATTAATTCAAATCAAAATATTTATAAAATTGGGTTTACAAAGGCATTGCATAATAGAATGGGATCATATCCAAAAGGATCAAAAATAATATGTGTATTACCAGTTAGTGAAGATCCTGAATCATTTTGTATACAAAAATTTAGAAGTAAATTTATTTCAAAAACTGAAATTGGTTTTGAATATTTTGAAGGAAATCCAGAAGAAATGGTTAAACTTTTAATTGAAAGCCTATACCTAAAATAATTTTCTTTACATCAGTCAAAATGAGTAAACTAGGGCATATTTACAACCACAAGAAGGACAAACCTACTGGTTTAGAAGAAAAATTCGAAGTTAAGCATTATACTGTAGAATCAACTGCGCTTCCTACAAGTTTTGATCTTCGGACAAATAATCCTTTAGTTCCAAGTATATTAGATCAGGGACAATTAGGTTCATGTGGACCTAATGAACTTAGTAATGCCTTGAAATTTTGCCTTGCCAAACATTCTCAGAATCCTGACGTTTGGCAGCCCTCAAGACTTTATATCTACTATTTTACTAGACTAGTAGAGGGCGAACCCTCCGATCAAGACACTGGTATTAGTATAGGTGGTGCCTTTCAAGCTTTACTAAAGTATGGAAGTTGTAGTGAAATTCACTGGCCATATGTTATTTCAAAATATACCGTAGAACCACTTCAATGTTGCATAACAGCTGGAGAAACTCACTGCAAGAGTTTAAAATATTTAAGTGTAAATCAAGATTTAGTAAGTATAAAACAGGCACTGGTCTCAGGATGCAATGTTGTAATAGGAATTCAAGTTTATGAGTCGTTCGAAAGTGCTGAAGTTGCATCTACTGGTACTGTACCGATGCCTAATACCAGTACAGAACAACTATTAGGAGGTCATTGTTTATCTATTTGGTCATATGATGATACTACTTTAACTTTTGGAGTAATGAATAGTTGGGGCACTACTTGGGGTCAACAAGGATATTGTAAAATTCCATATCAATATATACTTGATCCAAATTTATCAAGTGATTTTTGGATAATTACTGCATTTGGACCTTAAACATTATACTTGTTCCAATTGCATCTTAAGTATATCAACTCTAGACCGTTTTGATGGATCATTATTTTCAAACCATGAACCCTTAGGAAATCCAAATGTTTCTTCTACCAGGGATCCCATTGTTCGAGACTTTTTAAATACATTGATACTTTGATCAATGTACTTATAAAACTCCAGATTAATCTGAACTGGGATAAAATCTAGTAACTTAAGATTACCTCCATTGTTTACTAGGATATATGCAATGTCGTACCACTTTCCTTCATTATATACTAGTCCGTTTTCTATACTTACTAAAATATCAAAACCGCCATTTTCCTTGAGATATTCTTCTGCTGCAGTGTATCGATTAAAACATCCTCTATAAGTTTCATTTTTCTTAATATCTGGATGGTTTTCGGTAATCATCTTGGTATCCACAGGTTGTTCAGAAACTTGGCTGGAAATTCCACTGAGTCCAAATACTTTGTGTTGTCCTTGATTGCTCAGAGCTAGATATACTGCAGTTAATTTATCATTGTTAGTTGTAGCGACATAGATTCTTTTACTCTGATCAGAAATTCTTTCACACTGATCAGAAATCGATTTTGGTATATATTCAACCACTTTCATCTGAGACACACCTTGAGTATAAATTTTCTCCATTTGAATTTGTTTGGAAATGTATACTTAAGCTGATTATTTTCTTAAAACAATGAATGAACCATTTTATAGATCACGAATGATTAAAAAAATTAGCCAACCCGGCGATGATAAATTTATTTACGAAGTATCTGATTATCAACCAAAACTTTCTTTTACACATCTTGTATTTGGATTAGTAGAAGTACATTATGATTGCAGATGCTCAGAAGGCTGTTGGTATCACTAGCGTGATTAACGATATTATGACCACAGTGTATATTTAATTAGAACTCCTAAAAGTTCTGTATATAGACGAAATTAGCATGAAAATGTATCTGTCCCAATGTAACCTAGGTTTAATTTTGACCCAGGAAACTTGCAATTTTTTATAAAGTCCGGGAGCTTGAAGTGAATTCGGAGCTTCCTCCACCGTAGTTCCATCAGCAATTGCAACTACCTGTTGAGATTCATACTCACCTGGCCAAGTTAGTAGCCATCCCGAAGTACACGCTGGTAGGGAACTTGGTAAATTTGACCATAGAATATTTTGATAGTTAAAACTATAACTTGAGGGTTTGGTGAGCGTTGAGGGAAGAGGTGCCGCAGGACATTTCTTTCTCTTGATCCAGGAATTGACTAAAGGATCATTAGTTACGCTATTTTTACAAAAGCCAGTAAAATCTGTTCCTCTCACAGCTACCGAGTAGCCAATTTCACCTACGTATTGACCAGAGGTTGAACATGTGATCTGAACTTGACTTTCTGTCTGTGCATCAACTACGGTCCAAACTACAGCTTGACTCTGAACCTTATTTGTAACAGAAAAACCAGTACGTGTACCTAGGATAGTAAAACTATTACAATTGTCTGCATTTATAGTTCCAAGAGCAGAGTCTCCCAGAACTGCCGTCATTGTTTGTACAGAGTTTTTAAGACCTAGAGTAAAATTAAAGCTATAATCTCCAATGGCAAATAGTTGAATCTGTGGAGAAACTCCAGTATATTCACATGAAAATGCTCCAATGTTTCCTCTCCATTCACACATACTAGGATTGCAGAGAGACTCTAATCGGTTGCAACTACCAGGTGGTTGCGCGAGACAAGGTCCTAAGGTTACTTGATTACCATAACTATCTTCTGCATGCTGATCCCCCTGACCTACACAACGTTTACAACAATCTCCAGATGGAGCAAACACTGAAGTATTAATTGCTAGTTGGGAAACTAGATTCCTAGAACAGCAAGCAGGTTCTACTATCCATGTTTTGCTAACACCAGTATTAAAGCAGGTTGGAAGTACAGAAACAGAACCAAGTTGTGTAATACAAGATCCAGGACTGGGGAGTATAATGGTCCCAGGGCTACTTGCTGAGACTATGTAGGCAAGAAGAATTGCGATAAAGCATTTCATTTATCTCTATAAAAAAAATAAGTCAGAGACTTAGCCGCAGTTTAATTTGGTTCTAACTTATCTCCATGTTTTTCCTAAAAAATTAATTTCCTTAATTCTTTCAAAAAATGTTTCTTTAAGGCATTATTTTTTTAAATCTTAACTCCAGGAATCAAAGATGGATACTACACCTACTACAACTTCCAAACAAGCTAAAATCGATAAATTGGATGAAATGCCAGCAGATATGGAAACTGTAATGTCAGAACTGGGAAAAAAAGAAGGCTACGTAAAAAATAGATACTTAACTTCATTAGGTGATGTCAAACGTTTGGAAATGGAACTTCATTTAGATCGAAAGATATTAGAACTCGAACATATAGTTAAACTAAATGGAAAACAATTACAACTACTCAAAGAAAAAAGAAAATTATTCGATCGATATTTAGATCCACGCGATGCTTACTAATATCACTAGCGTGCTTACTACTAGCGTAATTCACTATTTTTAAAAAATTTTTAACCTTATTTTTACTTAATCAAAAAAGAAAAGAAAATTATTTCCGCAGGACAGTTCTCATCTGTATTTTACGTAAAAATTCCACAAAGTAACGTTGACAAAATTAATTTAGACTACCTAACTAAAGAAATGTCACAGCTTGAAACAAATTCTCTCGTAAATGATATAAGTCTTGGATATATGAGCATATGGGAAGGTAAATGGACAGCGCAACAATGTTTTTGTAAAGAATGTCTCTCTGATGGAGATGATGAAGCAGAACACGAAGACACTAAACTAGATCCAATGGAAATTGTTATTCATAAGCAAGATATTACAGTTGAATACCGTTATCCCCTAGAAAAAGCATTTCCTTTTAAGCATCACACTGAAAATCAAGCTGGATTTACCCGCAAAGAAATTTCTGAACAAATTATGGAGAGATATCACAAGATTTACTCAGAAGAAGATGAAGATGTAGATGGTAAAGTTGGCAATATTCCTGGAATGCTAAATCGCCAAACAACTACAGGAAGATATGGTATATGGGGACATTGTATTGAGGATCTTCAACTACACTCTTTATCTTTGAATGAAAATGGAACTTATAGCCCAGGCATAGATTCATAATACATAATACATATATAGATTCCCTTGGGATGCCTGAGTTGGCATCAACGAAGTCAGTAAAGATGGCCCCTCTCTGTGTATGCCCAACACTTAGTGAAATGCTTTTAGATACTCTAATTAATTATACTAATCTTATCACTGGCGTAACTAACGACATAATTCATGACGCAATTAATTACGTCAAAATTTATGACAATGGGATGAACACAGAAATACAAATCATTATTTTTCTTATCTTAATGCAAATTTGTACATTTACTTATCTATATAGAGTTAAATCATATACACCTACACCTATACCTACACATGATCCATTTCTTTCAGCTTATTTGTCTTTAATTCAGAATGAAAAACTTGAAAAACCTAACAAACCTAAAATTGTTTCAATGAAAGAAGATAGTGATAGTGATAGTGATAGTGAGCCAGATAATATCAATACTGATCCAGATTACGATCCTGCAGAGGAAGAACCCGAGGAGGAAGAACCGGCGGAGGAGGAATCTGAGAAAGAATCTGCGGATGAAGATTACATAGGTGATCCTAATTATATTGCTTATACAGCTGAGATGAATAAAAAAATGCGTTTAAAATATCCAACCAAAACAGGTGCGGAAATTTCCGGAATGGTAGCCAGATTGTGGCTCGCAGGTATAAGAAAAAACAAACGCTGATTCACGATATCACAGAGTGATCCACTTACTGTTTACATCTAGAAGTCATCATAGCACGAGGCACAGAAGTTTTTTCTATGATTAAATTTGAATGTTTATTGGGCATTTGATGCATGTGGTGATGCTTATGATCCACCGGAGCTGCATTTATATCATTAAAGCGAAAAGCATGTTGAGGTGGTTGATTCCCCATTTACTAATACAAATTAAAAAAAAAAAAAATTTTTTAAGCCTAAGCATAAATATCTTAAGTTATAAAAACAACCATGTCGACGTCTATGTTTTCCTCTGTTGTGGCAGAACATCCTAGTCCCCCAAGTACCATGATGAGAGATAGACCTATAAGCTTGATTATTAAATTTATTGCTCTAATCGGTATCATAGTCACACCTATTGCCATTCGTATTACACTTCCTAGCATATTTTTTACACTGATGTGGGCTTCTATTTTTGCCCTAGAGTGGTACAGAACACTATGATACTCCTTAGGGATGCCTATATGGGCGTAACAAAGCAAGAAGTTCCATGTCTACGGAAGATGAAGAAATACATGATTTTGTACTTAGTATTGATCAGCTTACAGAAAAACTTACTGAATTAAGTACTATCATGAGAGGAAATTCATCTAAAGTACTGCAGTTTGTAAGCAATTTGCAAGAATTAAAGCAATTTATTCTAGATGAAGAAGTAAAGGATGCAAAGAAGAGGCTAGAAAAGCTACAGAACGAGGAAGAGGACGAGGATGAGGACGACGATGAGGATGAAAATGAAGATAATGCTCTTAAAGCTCTTGGTCATAAATATGAACGTCTTACTGTTCAAATAATTAGGGACCAATTTTGGGATCCTATAGCCAAGAAAGGACGACCAATTACTTTTTTTGATACACAAGATTATGAGTCTATTTTCGATGATGATGACGTAGAGTGGGAAACCATGACTCCTACAGGTAATTTAATTAAGGGTCATAATCCAACTGCTCTTTTAATTAAAGATTGGCTAAGTACTAGCACTAATGGTCCTTATAAGGATCAGGGAGAAACTGGAGATATTTTCTACTACTTAGAATTTGAGGAATCTCACAGTATCTCAGGGGACAATATTATACAAATAGGATGGTGTGGATCTACTAAGATGGTAAATAATTACATGACAATGGACGCTCTTGATTGCGTGGATTGCTGGATAAAGAAACCATCAAACTAATTACCTAAATTTCTTGAAATGCCTGAGTGGCATTTTTGACATTTGTTCTATAAATTTTAACTAGTAATAGATAAATGGGGATAACTATTTCCAAACCAAAACGAAAAATACCAATACCAGTTGCACAAGTTGTATCATCACCTTCAGTAGGGAATGTACCTATGGCTATTCCAATAGGCGGAAGACCACGCGGAACACCAGAAGAAGTAGAACAATTATTAGAACAAAGACGTATTGAATTAGAATTAAGAGGGCTAGTTTATGGAAAACGTAAACGTAGGTCCAAGCGTAAATATAGATCTAGACGTAAATATAGATCTAAAAGTAGACACAGATCCAATCAAAAAAGGTTTAAAAATAAAAAATTTTTTTAGGCTTAAGAAAGTTGCTGAGAAAAATACAACCACAGTCGTCATGTCTGGACCCAATATCCTTGAAACCCCCAATAAGCCCATTGAGTATGTTTTGATTAATGCTACACCTCACCCAGTGTACATCAAAAAAGATAATGAAGATGAGATCACTACAGTTGAACCTATGTCCAAGGATCTTCAAAATTTTTTTCGTTCCACAGAGAAGTTTCAACCTGGTCCAGTTATAAATGGTATTAAGACGTACATTAACATGATGTATGTCTTTGAACCAACTCCTTTTTCATCTGTAATCCAACAAGAGATTGACACAAAGTGTGCCGGTAATAAGAATGTACTTCTTCTCGTGTCCACAATTACTCTAGATTCAGTAAAAAACGCAGTTAAGTACTATGACTATTCTAATGTTAATTCACTTGCCAATATTTTGTCTGAGAATCTTAATATCAAATTTGCTGTAGTGTACAGTGGTACTGGGTCTGATGAACATGGTCCAATCTGTGTTCGAGATGGTATGAAGATTTTGTCATCGAGACGGTTTATTATGCTCAGTGAAGGCATGTAATGTGTGTAATGTGTATAATGTGTGCTAATTTCTCGGAATGCCTGAGTGGGCATAAACATAGCAAAGGAACCAAAACACATATGTCCAATGAACTGCTTACAACTATTTTTAATCAGGTAATGATTGATACTGTTGTATATGATGAACCTTTTGGTTGGGTTCCTAGTGAATATTCTGATTCTGAATCTGAAATAGATTTTTTGAGGAAAGAAATCAAAAAGAGGATCGATATTTTCAAACAAAAATGGGATGCTCTTGAAGAGAACAAGAAAAAGGAAATTAAACAGAAGTGCCACAATTTGCTTGACAAACATAACAATGTTAATTATGATGGCCCAGATGGTGAATTCGAAAATGATTTGTACCAAGCTATAAACATAATTAATGATTCCGTTAATTAATTCACATTTTCTTATTCTTTGGAATGCCTGAGTGGGCGTAAGAGATACATACACATGTCCCTAAAGGAACTTGTGGCTGATGACACAGTAGCCTTCATTGTCGCCGATGCAGGTGGATGTGATTCAACTATAGTAGAATACACAAGGAATGGAAATAAAGTACGTCATGAATGTCCCTACGATTCGAGATTTGGTTCTCCCAAGTGTGATGAGCTATTTGAACTTTGCAAAAAGGCAATCCGATTTGATCACCAAGGTACCATAAGTCTTTACGTATTGGAACCAGAAATAGTAGAACCATTTTTTGTTCCAAATGATGATTGGTGGGGTACCACTAAACTTAGAATTTATTCTCAAGACAAAAGCCATAAAGAAGTTTGTCTTTACAGTGGAGATAGTCAAAAAGCTTTTAATCGCTCAATGAAAACTTATCCTGGTCGTGGTGGTGGTTATAACTCTTATACTACCACTAATCTTATGGGTCTTGCGCTGGGTGGAACGGTACTAGTCACTGGGCTTGGCTACTTAGCACGACGATGAATATGATTAATACGTAATTCATACATGATTCCCTAGGGACGCCAGTGTGGGCGTAAGACATACCTAGAATCAACATGACCAGAAAGAAAGATACCGGTAAAGATCAACGGGTTAAAGACATAACAAGTTTAATTCACAAAAAGCTTAATCATGACAAAAATGCCAGCCCCGGCGCAATAATTGCTACCGCTGTTATAGGAGCCATCGCTCTGGGTGGAATGTTTTTGTATAATTATTGGCAAAATCATCGGCGAGCTAAGAAAAAAGAGACTGAGCCTGATGATAACGCTAGTGATAACGTGATTCCTTAATTTAGTTTACTTCCCTCGGGACGGTCTTCTGGCCGTTTCTTCGGGATTTCAAGTATTTTCTTCTCGAAGTCCTAAGAAATGAACAGCTCGCAGATTACAACCTATGTGATCATCGGCGTGGCCGTAATCTGCATTGTTTATTTATTACTTCTTGGTTTATTAAATACTGTACAATTAGATTTGCTCTACCCTGGACGATACCGTGAGTGTACTGAACTCGGCGAGCCCTGGCAGAAAATTTCCAATTCGTACTATAAAAAGGGTACAACCAAAGATTTATGGGTTGTATTGGGTGGTAATAATAGTGTTCCTACTGATTATGTTAAATTCACCATCGGAAGTGATCATAATTTTATACTAATTGGATATCCAGGTTATTGTCTAGAAGGCGGAAAAGGTCCTTCGCATCCTGATCCAACTAATACGGCAAAGGAAATTAAGACCAGTTTAGACAAATTCAAAGACACAAATACAAATACAAATACAAATACAATAAATTTTGTATGTTATAGCATAGGAACTGGGGTGGGCCTTAATTTCTTAAGTAACCACCCAGAATACCAAGTCAAAAAAGTAGTGCTTATTGCGCCATTCTGGTCTATCGAGGATATAGTATGGGATAAATGTTTTATCCCTAACTCAATAATAAATTACTTTCTAGTACATTCATGGGATAATCACGCCAATATCATTAAATTACCTGATATTATTGATCTAACTCTAGTACACGGCAAAAATGATATATTAATCACTAGTGAGCACTCCGAACGATTATTTGAACTCATTAAACACCGTAAAAATGCTAAACTTATACTCACAGAGGATGATGACCATTTAAGTGTATGTCGATTAATTCCTGATTTAATTAAGTAAAGGTACTAACAAAAAACGGTTATTCAATTTTTATTAACTAGTAAGACATTGCTGAACTAGTTAATACTTATGAAAATATTCTGGAAGATTGGGCTGAGGGCAATCCAGAACGCATGAAACACATAGAACGCTATAAAGAAATTAAACTTGGAGATGGTGCAGCTAAAGTTGAGAAGGACCTCAGAGATGAAGTCAAAAAACTTATATACGATAAACGTAGTATGGTTAGGATTAAAAACTAAATAAGCTCGTTGGTAAGTCCAGTTACTCCACCAGGTGGTAAAGCCCTGGCTGTTCCATCTTTTCTAAATAATTTACTGTGTAAAGACTCTACATCTTCTTTTATTTTAGCCATGTGTTGTTTAGTTTTTGCATGTAAATCTCTGAAAGAACTATTAACTTTTGGGTGATTGGCTCCTAATGCCATACCAGATACTAAACCTACACCTAAACCTGCCAAGCCAGAGCCGAGACCTATCCCAATAGATTTCCCGTGTCTTTTAAGACTTCTCATACGACTTTTATGTTGACTGTGCATTTTTGTCATTCGTTTTTTATGCTCAGAATTAAAACTACGTTTACGAGATCTACGCGATCTACGCGATCTACGTCTGCGCCTTAATTTACGACTTCTGGATCTTCTGGATCTTCTTCTTGCCATCCTTTATAACATAAAAGAATTTATTCTACTATAAAGGATTTTTTGACTGATTATAAATGATTTTTTTGACTGATTATAAAATTCATGCCTGTTTTTGGTAAAGTATGACTAATGACTAATAACTAATTACTGAAATCTGGTTGAACAAGGTACAAAAGGTTTAGCCGATGATCTAAGATCCGATGGTCTGGGTTTATTAAACGGAGGATTACATTTAGTAGAATCACTCCAATGTTCATTTAACTCTGATTTATCTACAATTTTACCACAAACTAGACACTTTACTGGATTACCAAATCTTCTACGTCTAGATCTTCTACGTCTACGTCTACGTGATTTACGCCTAGATCTTCTACGTCTAGATTTTCGTCTACGTGACTTACGTTTAGATCTAGATCTACGGCGATGCATTTATAATACCAAGGAAAATTAATACTAAGGATTAATTACTTATTCATATTTAATCCATTCCTCTTCAGGATGTCCAGCAGCCAGTTCAACCAGTTCTTTAACATTTTTTTCTACAGTTTCTAAATGTTTCCGAGCTTCGTCAAATCTACTAGATAAAGTGCAATTTCGCACTGCCATGTCGGACACACATGCCTTCATAGCAAGGTCACGCATCTTTAGTAAACGCTGATCAGAACATGTAATTGGAGTCATTTCACGAAGTCTAGATGTACAAGCGAACAAATCTGAGGTTTTTGGACATCCAGAGCGAGGAAATGCCATTCTGTTGATGGCCACTTGGCCATCCCTAGGGAATTTAAAAATTTTTTTTCCAGCCAATAACCATAGAATATGATTTTTCTGAGGTATTTCTACAGAAAATGATAGGATTTGATCCTTCAATCATAATAACATGAATAATTTTTGGACCTTTATATAAATTTATTTCACATGAACATCCAACAAAATTATTAACTGGGTTTCTGTTAATAATTTTTGCTAGCTCTAATTTTTTCATACATGCTCTTTCTACCACAGCCATTGTAAGAAACAATCTCTTAATCTTTTTCAAAATCGTAAAATGATCGTCTTTACCGCAAGCTATACACTTGAAAATACATGTTCTGGCAACTCTAATTTCATTCTTAGAACTAACAGGTATAGTATTTCTAATATACGTATTAAGTGTCCTAATCATGAGTAATGTGTGTGTAATGTGTAATGTGTATTTTTAATTTCACATAGACATTCCTAGGAAACTTGAAACACATGAAACACTTGAAACACTTGAAACCCACACTAGCAATAATCTTCAAAATCTTTCATTAGGTTAGTGTAAAAATCTTCTGGATAATCAGGGAGATGAAATGCTTTGACCTTATTCCAAAGTTCCCTAAGTTCCTCATCATTTTTAATACTCTTTGTGAGGTCTTTAGCAGAAATTTTTAACTCGCAATTACAAGTGTGATACCCTCGCCTGTTACCATGACTAATTGCATGTTCACTTCGTGTTACATTTCCAGATAATTCAAGTAATTCTGCTGAAATGTACTCAAGGACAGTGGTAAGAAAAAAATCATCCATATCAGGGAGTGTGATTTCCCCCAGTAAATCACGAACTACTTGAATATCAAAAACTAGACCTGCTTGTTCAGATAGTGGTGATTTCATGCGGTTAAGGTGATTAGGATCAGGTACAACAGAAGTTTTAAATTTATTTATTATTTTATTCGCCTCAGCAATGGCATGTCTGGAAAGTTCTCCAGATAAAAGAGTATGTACTTTATCACGAAGATCCCATGAAAATCCTACTTTGTTTATGACCCTAAGTTTAATTTCTTCAATTAGTTGTTTACCTTTTTCTGAGTCTTTAAGAAAGAACTTTTCTGTACTAGAATCGTATACTTGACCTTTGTTTAAGTATATTTTGCGAGGGGCATCAATGGTATGATTTTGAGGACCAACAAAGACTTTATCTAGTACAAAACCATGAATCAACAATATTGCCAGCCCAAAAAGAAAATCATCAATGTCTTTCAAAGCTTCTTGAGAAATATTGAGCTCTGGATGAATTTGAGCAAGAACCATAATAACTCCTTTTTCGAACATTTCAGATGAATTAATGTGGCTTCGTTGATGCCCCACAGGCATCCCTAAGAACTGTTTAATTTAGCTAATTTGCCATGTCTGATCAGCATAGTTAAGTGTGTAGGATTTTTCAAATATTAATACAGCGGACCCGTGTTCAACAGGCACTGGGTTATCTTCAGAATCTACTAAAATAGCGTCTTTGGGCCAAAGTATAGTATTCCAAATAGGCCAATATTCTCCTTGAATAGTTTCAAATATCATAAAAGTCAATTTTATAACTCCATTATATTTTGAAATAGAAAACGATTCGTTACTACCTAAAATGTGATATGTAGCTCCCATACGATCGTCTTTTTCTACAGTAAGACGAGAAAGAATGCGATTGCATGGCACAATTTCCTCTTGTGACATTCGTTGACAAGCGTCAACTTCGTTGATGCCCACACAGGCATCCCTAAGGAAAAGTCCGTTACACCCTAGCTAATTGTCCTCCACCTCCAGTACTAAAAGCACTTGTTCCACCGTTCCCATTTCCATTTCCACCATCAGCGTCGTTCATGCTTTTGATTCCTCCAAAACAACCACACAAAAGCAAACAGAATGTGCAAATAATAGCCACGGCTGTGCTAAAAATGCTGTAATTAAAGGTCCAATTAGAAAGATAGTAGTGAATCACCAAAGATGAGAAGACAATATTAAAAATATAATTTAAACCAATTGGAACAAGAAGAGCATGCAATCCATATGTCTTAATTAGGCTCCATGTAGAGAAACAAACAAAAAATAATTCAGTTGCAGAAAGAGCATATTCTGTATAGGTAATGTGCAAATTAGTAGTGTTTCCACCATGATTATTGTAATCTTGAACAATTAAAATCGCCGTGGCAAAATTAAACACCATTTCTTTGATTCCTGAAATGCATCTAAGCCAAAAAATTTTTTGGTAAACAAAATTGTGTTTA
>Ga0302280_1001550_pt1 | contig 18786 bp, 14 predicted proteins | sample III_Fen_E1_1_FD_198771 | JGI IMG/M metagenome (GOLD analysis project Ga0302280, IMG submission 198771) | Peat permafrost microbial communities from Stordalen Mire near Abisko, Sweden - III_Fen_E1_1 | ecosystem: Environmental > Terrestrial > Soil > Wetlands > Permafrost | place: Sweden: Abisko... | reverse complement strand
CCGATAACCCTGGATAGGTTTGTGAACAACAGCCTGGAACATTTAAAGAAATCACGGAAAGACACCCTCACAATAAAAAGAAAAGAAGATGTGAAAATTGGCCGCCTTCCTGCCAAGCGTATAGAATACTCAATGAAATTTGCCCCGTCTGAAAAAAGCCCTGCGCCTTTAAATACCCGTTTTCTAGTCTACGTTATATTCAAAAACAAAACGGCTTATACCATCACTGCCGTTGCACAGTTTGATACTTACGACCACTACCTGCCTATTTTTCAGCAAACGGTGGAGAGCTTTAGGTAGGAGTTTGAATCCATTATTCCCCCAACCCATACGTAAACCACGCTATCTCTTCCATTTCCGCGCCCGTTGATTTATAGAGCTTTTTTGCTACCTCGTTATAGGTATCGGTCCCGACAAATATTATTTTAATGTTTTTATCTCCGCAGACATGCTTTAAAGTATTGATAAGTTCTTTGGCTATTCCTTTTTGCCAGTGGTTTTTATCTACTGCAATGTCATATAAAAACATCTCCTTTGTTTCTTCATTGAACATCGGCAACTCATAAGCGGTAAGGCCGCCAATGACAATTTCATCTTTCATGGCAACAAAGACATGAAAGCTGTCTTTTGATAGTAAATCAAGTAAATAGTTATCTTCGGAAATTTGGGTATATTTCTCCTCAAATTCTGTTTGAAATAACAGAATGAGTTGTCTGGCTAACGAAATATCATTAGGAGAAAGCTTTTTTACAATATGGTCCATATTTATATCCTGACAGTTTTTATACATGTTAGCAAATATAAATCATATTATTTTATTTAAGATTCATCTTTGGTTGTCTTCACAAGCCCGATACCAGAGATAAAAAATATAAAGCCAAGTATCCCATATATGGTGAGGGCTTTTATATCCCGGCCACTCCCGCCGGAATTATTGACAAACAAAACAGCAGCATAGATAAGGGATATGATGCCCAGTACTGTAAGCAATGACCCGAAGATCCTTTTAATATTCATTTTTAGTTTTATTAATTAAAACATACCAAACAGGGAAATGTTTTGAATGACAAGTATTACCATGGCCTGATAAGTTTAGATACTATACTTTAACGAAAAATATAAAGCAAGTTTGTAACTTGCCGCGCTTCGAAAAACCTATGTTTTTCGGGTATTTAAGAATATTTGATAATGCGTTATTTTCTCCAGATAGCTTACAGAGGGACTGCCTACCATGGTTGGCAGGTACAACATAATGCGGTGGGCGTACAGGCCGTGATCGATGATTGCCTCACAAGACAGCTTGGGGAAGAAATACATTCTATTGGTTGTTGCCGTACGGATACGGGTGTTCATGCCAAAAAACTTTTCATGCATTTTGACCTTGAAAAGGAACTGCCACCGAATTTTAAATTTAAAATTAATTCCTTCCTGCCAAAGGATATTGTTGTGCAAGGCGTGTATAAAGTACCGCACAATTTCTCTGCGAGAAAAGACGCCGTAAAGCGCACTTATCGCTATTATATCTCGCAGGAAAAGAACCCTTTTCTCATTGGTTTGGCCGGGTTTGTCTGGGAGCCACTGGATATTGATAAAATGAATGAGGCGGCAAAACAGCTTTTACAGTATCATGATTTTGAAACCTTTAGCAAAGCAAATTCACAGACCGAGCACCACCTGTGTGATATGTACAGTGCGGAATGGCACAAAACAGATAGCCAGATCTATTTTGAGATAAGCGCCAACCGTTTTCTTCGGGGAATGGTGCGGATGATAGTTGGCACACTGATACAGGTAGGAAGGGGCAATCTTACCGCAGATGAATTTGCACCTCTTATTGAAAAGAAAAACCGCCACGATGCAGGCGCGGCAGTACCCGCAGAAGGCTTATATTTGTGGGATGTTTTGTATCCTGAAGGTGTTCTGGAAGAAATTATAAATTAAATGGGCATAAAATTTTATACCCCTACAATTGTGTATAATATATGAGTTTTGAATATAAAGCTACAGGACGAGTTTTTGAATGGAAACTGCTAAAACGGATCTTCGCCCTTGTTTCGGAATACCGGCTGACTATTGTTTTTTCTTTTATCCTTACCGTTTTGGTATCTGCACTCGGCGTGGCTACGCCGATGCTTATGCAGCGCGGGCTAGATCAATATGTGTTAAAACAGGACATCGCAGGCCTTGAAAAACTCAGCCTTGTTATTCTTTCTGTTTTGCTGATGCAAACATTATTAAGTTATTTCCAGTCCTATTATACTAATTGGCTGGGGCAGATGGCTATATTAAAACTGCGCGATAATATCTTCAACCATATCCTTAAATTCAGGCTGAAGGTATTCGATACCACCCCGGTCGGGATGATGATAACCCGTACAATATCAGATGTAGAATCAGTATCACAAATCTTTTCGGAGGGGCTTATCAGCATATTTGGTGATGTTATGCTGATGCTGATGATACTTGGAGTGATGTTCTTTTTCAACTGGCGCCTTAGCCTTGTTACATTGTCCGTGTTCCCTTTCCTTCTTGCTACCTCATGGATTTTCAAGGAAAAAGTAAAGGTATCTTTCCAGGATGTACGCCAACAGGTTGCTAAACTCAATGCCTTTTTGCAGGAGCATATCACGGGCATGAATATCGTCCAGATATTTCACCGCGAAGAAAAAGAACTGGACCGATTTCATGAAATAAACGCCAAACACCGGGACGCCAATATCCGCTCTGTGCTTTACTATTCTATATTTTTTCCCGTCATTGAGATTTTTTCAGCCATTGCCGTAGCGCTTATTGTTTGGTATGGCGGAAAAAACATGTTGCCACCCAATAATATCAGTTTCGGGGAAGTAACTTCTTTTATATTGTTTATCAACCTTCTTTTCAGGCCATTGCGGCAGATCGCTGATAAATTTAATACCCTTCAAATGGGCATGGTAGCCAGCGACCGCATTTTCAAAGTAATGGATATGGAAGATTCCATACCTGATACCGGGACATTGCAAACTGCCATAAACGGGCATGTAACTTTTGAAAAAGTATGGTTTGCCTACAACGAAGAAGACTGGGTGCTGAAAGATATTTCTTTTGATGTGAAGCCGGGGCAGGTACTTGCCATAGTTGGTCATACCGGCGCCGGAAAAAGCTCTATAATAAGCCTGATAAACAGGTTATACGAAAAAACAAAAGGAAATATACTTATTGACGGCGAACCCATAGAAAACTATGGCCTCGACTGGTTAAGAAATAATATCGCTGTAGTGCTTCAGGATGTTTTTTTGTTTTCAGACACCATTGAAAATAATATACGCTTGTACGACCAAAGCATCACCAAAGAACAAATAATGGAAGCTGCCGGCATGGTGGGCGCTGACAGGTTTATTGACCATCTGCCCGGCGGATACGAGTACCAGGTGCAGGAGCGTGGGGCTACCCTCAGTACCGGGCAAAGGCAGTTGATCTCTTTCATAAGAGCAGTAATTCAAGACCCGAAAATTCTTATCCTTGATGAAGCCACCTCATCTATAGATAATGAAACTGAAGAACTGATACAGGAAGCTACCAAAGTCCTTTTACAGGGACGTACTTCGATAGTAGTTGCCCATCGCCTGGCTACCATCCGCAATGCCGACCAGATAATTGTCATGGAAAAAGGCCGAATAAAAGAAATCGGCAAACATGATGAACTGCTGGCGAAAGGTGGCTTGTATCGAAAATTGTATGAGTTGCAGTTCACAGAATTGGTACTGGGAGAATAAATTATGCGCTGAAATCTTTGGAATGATACTCTTTGGTGAGTTCGATATATTCTGCTGAATATTTATTTACAGCATTATATATTATAAATTCATTTTCAATAACCTGAATTGGCTTATCAAAACCAAAACCCATTATTACCCTGATAATTTTAGTGTCTTTCCTGCTTTTTATTGATAAAATTTCGTGCAAATGAAGGTTATAATTAGATGCAAAAAAAATAAAATTAACTGTACTTTGAATAGGCAGGATAACATATAGTTTTCCTTCCAGAGAAAGAAGTTTTGCACTGCATTTAGCAAGCTCTTCCAATGGCAATGAATCTGTCGCCCTGGCTATAGCGCGGGTTTTATTCATTTTTATTGGGTTATTACCTTTGTCCTCTTTTGCAATCTCAAAAAACGGTGGGTTGCTTATTACAAGGCCGTATTTTTTCTGGTTGTTTTCTGAAAAAGACTGAAGGCTTGAACGAATAGGATTCAACCTGTTTTTCCAGGGAGAATTTTCGAAATTTTCTTTGGCCTGCGAAAATGCACTTTCGTCAATTTCTATGGCATCTATTTGATATAAAGACTTTTGAGCTAGCATCAAGGCAAGTAACCCTGTACCCGTGCCAATATCTAAAATTGTTTCCGCGTTTCCCGGTTTTACCCATGCGCCAAGCAACATGCCATCGGTGCCAACTTTCATAGCGGCGCCCGATTGATCAATAGCGAATTGCCGGAACTGGAAAATTTCTGCTTTCAAGATATGTCGCCAAATCAGGATTCCAAAATTACTTTATCCTGTCTTTGATCTGGTAATAATTCCTGTCTGATGAGCTCCTTGAAATGAGTTCCCCCAGGAAACCCGCCAGGAACATCTGCGAGCCAACAACTATGGCCACCAAAGCGAGATAAAAAGCGGGTTTTTCTGTAATTCCCCTGCTGTGCAGACGGTCATTATGAAATATCTTTTCATAGATCACATACAGGGTAGTCAGCATGCCAACAAGGAATGATAGTATGCCCATAGTGCCGAAAAAATGCATTGGCCGTTTACCAAAACGGGTTACAAAGCTTATTGACATAAGATCAAGGAAGCCATTGATAAAGCGTTCCCATCCACCGAATTTTGTGGTTCCGAATTTCCGCGCCTGGTGTTGCACTACTTTTTCCCCGATATTTTTAAAACCAGCCTGTTTGGCTAGAACCGGAATATAGCGATGCATTTCGCCATATATTTCTATGCTTTTTACCACATTGTTTCGGTAAGCTTTCAGTCCACAATTAAAATCATGCAGGTATATGCCAGTCATTTTACGCGTAGCCCAGTTGAATAGCTTTGTCGGGATTGTTTTTGATAGCGGGTCATAACGCTTCTTTTTCCATCCTGAAACCAGGTCAAACCCATCGGTCATTATCATTTTATACAATCCAGGCGCTTCTTCAGGGCTATCCTGCAAATCTGCATCCATCGTGATTACCACATCTCCATTGGCAGCTTTGAAGCCCTCATTGAGCGCTGCGGCTTTGCCATAATTTCTCTGGAAACTCAACCCCCTGATATTTGGGTTTTGGTCCGCCAGTTCATTGATTACTTTCCATGATGTATCCTTACTGCCATCGTCTACGAAAATAATTTCATAGCTAAAATTATTCGCGTCCATTACCCGGGCTATCCATTGAGATAGTTCCGGAAGCGATTCTTCTTCATTCAGAAGGGGTATGACTATTGATATATCCATGTTTTAAAATCCCGAAATTAAAAATAAGTAACCATAAAATATAAGATTGGCTGTTATTTAAAACTGATAAACGGATGCCCATCTATTTTATCATGCTGTATGGTTTTGTAACCTAATCCATTGGTTGATGCAAATATAATAATTTTAGCTGAGAGAAGAAAACCTTAAAGGTATGAAGCAATCTGTATTTTCTTAACTTTGTGGCTATGATTGAAACGGAAACTACAGTGGCGGGAAGGGATACGGAACTATTGCTGAAAGCCTACCACCTCATGTGCGCCGAACGTGCATCTGCTGATATATATGAGAAAAACAGGGAAATAACTAAGTATGTCCACTCTACCAGCCGGGGCCATGAAGCTATACAAATAGCTGTTGGTTTGCAGCTTAAACCCATTGACTACGCCAGCCTGTACTACCGGGATGCCATGATGCTACAGGCAATGGGGTTAGAGCCTTATGAACTGATGCTGCAACTCCTTGCAAAAAAGGACGATCCTTTTTCCGGCGGGCGGGAATATTATTCTCATCCATCCCTTAAAAGGGAAGGTTTTCCAACCATACCACACCAGTCAAGCGCTACTGGTATGCAGGCGATTCCAGCTACAGGCATGGCGCACGGTATATCATATCTTGAAAATAGAGGAAAAATATATACGGATGAAGCGCCAATTGTAATGTGTTCACTTGGCGACGGTTCAATTACTGAAGGCGAAGTATCAGAAGCTTTTCAGGAAGCAGTACTGCATAAACTGCCTATATTTTATTTGGTGCAGGACAATACCTGGGGCATAAGTGTGAGCGCTGAAGAAATGCGCGCCATGAATGCGTATGAATTTGCAGCTGGCTTTAAAGGCCTGAAAAGGATGCAGGTAGATGGCTCCGATTTTATTAAATCATACAGCGCAGTACGAGAATGTATTGAATATGTACGCAGCGAAAGAAAACCCATATTACTTCATGCCACTTGTCCGCTTTTAGGCCACCATACTTCCGGAGTGCGGAAAGAATTTTACCGCTCTGAAGAAGACCTGAAAGAACATGCCAAGCGTGACCCGATCCCAATACTGGAAAAATACCTGAAAAAACAGGGCACAAGCCAGGATGAACTTGATAAAATAAACGATGGCGCCGTACAACTGATAGAAGAACATTTTCAGAGAGCAGTAAACTCTCCGGAACCAGATCCCTCAAGCCTTTATATCCATGAATTCGCTCCCACGCCGATAACAGAAGAAAAGGGCACTCGTAGCCCTGAAGGCGGCAGGACCATTATAATGGTAGATGCCGCTTTGTATGCCGTGCAGGAAATAATGGCCGACCATGATGAAGCTATTTTATACGGGCAGGATGTAGGCAGGAGGCTTGGCGGTGTATTCCGCGAAGCAGCTACCCTGGCAGAGAAATATGGTGATGACAGGGTATTTAATATGCCCATTCAGGAAGCTTATATTATTGGCTCTACAGCAGGCATGAGCGCTGTGGGCATTAAGCCTTTTGTAGAAATACAGTTTTGCGATTATATATGGCCGGGAATAAACCAGTTAGTTACTGAACTATCAAAATCCTGCTACCTAACTATGGGGAAATTCCCTGTTAGTTCGGTGATACGTGTACCCATAGGTGCATATGGTGGCGGCGGGCCTTACCATTCCGGCAGCCATGAGTCCGCATTGCTCACGGTGAAAGGAATAAAAGTAGTTTATCCAAGTAATGCCGCTGATATGAAGGGCCTGATAAAAGCGGCCTACCATGACCCTAACCCAGTAGTGATGCTAGAACATAAAGGGCTGTACTGGAGTAAAGTTCCCGGTACAGAGGCTGCCAAAACCATTGAGCCTGATAAGGATTATATCATCCCGCTTGGCAAAGGCAGGATAGCTTTGGAAGCAGATAATAAAGAAATTGAAAGAGGAAATTCACTCGTTATAATTACCTATGGAATGGGTGTACACTGGAGCCTGAATGCCGCGAAGCAATACGCCGGACAGGTAGAAATATTGGATCTGCGTACCCTTTACCCGATGGATGAAGCACTGGTAATGGAGCGTGTAAAAAAACATGGCAAATGCCTGGTTTTGTGCGAAGAACAACTTCTTAATTCTTTTGCCGAAAGCGTGGCAGGCCGTATATCACAGCAATGTTTTCAATGGCTGGATGCCCCTGTCTATACCATGGGCGCTGCCAATATGCCTGCCGTACCTATGAATATCATCTTAGAGAAAGAAATGCTGCCCAACAAAGATAAAGTGGCGGAGAAAATTGAGGCGATATTGGCAGATTAAATAGTCAGAATTAGGATTTATAAGATTTCAAGATTATAGGATTTTATCTTACCATCCTTTAATCCTTTAAATCCTGGTTCAGACAAATTCTTTACTCCGCCATCAACTTTCCGGTTCCAATCATTTGTCCGTTATTTACCAGCCGGTAAAAATACATGCCGCTAATCAGGCTTTTACGGTCAATATTGATAATGCCGGAATTTATATTTTCAATATGCCTTACCTCATTTCCATTCATATCATAAATTGACAATAGGGCATTCCGGAGGTTTGCATTTAATATATCGATAGTAGTTTGCGCGCTGAATGGATTGGGGTAAACAGTGATATTAGCATTACTAACCATAGAAATATTTTGGCTAATACCTGTAGCTACTGATTTAGAAATATTTCCATTTGAATCAGTTTTTACGAGTAGAGCGTCGCCAAATGGTTGCTTTTCATTATTGTAAGCGCTTCCTATGCCCGGCATAAGGAATCCTCCATCTTTTGTTTGTGAGACACTTGTAAATGATGTAAAAAGAATATCACTTATCTTAAATGGATTCGTCGCTTTTATAGGGTTGGTACTCCATACCCTTTTACCTTTTGATGATATTTTTAAAAGATAGGCATCATTTTCCGCTACGGGCACAGAATCCGAAACTCCTACTGCATCATACCCTGCCGCAACAAAATCTCCTCCGGAAGTTTCTGTTACCCCATTGACTACAGAAGTGTAATTAGTATCAAGGTAGCCCCAGGAAGCATTGCCTGTACTATCAGTTTTAATAATAAAGGATTGCGTTTCATTATCATTGGTAGCCAATGCCTTTTCGCCTGCAAATATATAGCCATGATCTCTGGTCTCCTTACCAAAATTGCCATAATCATCGTTAACCCCGCCAAAATGGTTATCCCATTGTTTTTTACCGGTACTGTCGATCTTGAGTATATAAATATCCTCATTATTTGAGCCACTAATTTGATAGCCCGTAATAATAAAGCCCCCATCTGAAGCGGACTGTATGGATGTAGCAGCGCCATGAAGAGAAGTATCGCCGTAAGTACGTGTCCATAAAGTATCTCCCTGTTTATCGGTACGCGCGACAAAAATTTGTGTGGAGCTATAATAAGATGCTGATGTATACCCCGCTATCACATATCCACCGTCCTTAGTAATATCGAGGCCAAACATATACTCAGTCAGATTCGTGGCTGGGCCGTAAAAATTAGACCACTGAATATTGCCTTTATTATCTGTTTTAATTAAAAATGCCTGAATAGTGCCTGTATTTGCATCACCTCCAATGATAAACCCGTCATCGGCGGTTTGTAAAATAGCATATCCCTGTGTAGAATCCGGCGCCCCTATATTTATTGGCGCTCCAGAAGCTTTTCCAGTACTATCTAACTGTTGTATATATGTGTTGTAATCGTAATTCAGGTCAGCGGTAAAATACAGAAATTCATATCCTGTTCCTTTTAAAGGAACTGCAGAATAACTGCTGAAATTATTAACCGTATCATCGGCAGAATACTGAAAATTATGACTTTGCGCAAAAGAGGAAGAGCAGACAACTATCAAAAATGTACAAACGGATAAAATTTTCTTCTTCATTTTTTCTTCTTAAATTTATTTTGTTTCTATTCAACTATTATTTTCCCGGTACTTATTACTTGCCCGTTATTTACAAGGCGGTAAAGATATACTCCGTTGCTAAGGTTATTTCGGTTTATATATATCTGGTTGCCGCTGATATTTTCAACCTGGTTTATTTCTTTTCCATCCAAACTGTATATCGAAAGGGATGCCTGTTGTAAGGTTATATTTTTTACATAAATAGTTGTTTGCGTGTTAAATGGGTTAGGGTATAGCGTGATAATGCTTTCAGGGTTAATATTGCTTTGCGAAATACCGGTATTTACGGAATTGTTATCCGGAACGTAAAGGGTATCGACCGGGCCAGGCACATTTCCGGATGTATCCGTTTTTATAGCCAGGGCTCCAAAATAGTCACTGTTTATTATCTGATAACCTGAAAGCGCGTAGCCACCGTCTGTCGTTTGCATAATTGACGAACCTGTTCCATCAGTCACAGTAGGGAGATTTTTTTCCCAGCGTTTTATTCCTGAAGATGACATTTTTAAAAGATACACTTCATCGTTTATGCCAACGCTGTTTGCACCGGTAACAACATACTCTCCATCTTTTGCCTGTGTAATATCCCTCCCTGCGGATGAATCGCCTGCATATGCTTTTAACCATAAACTATCTCCATTAGAATTTGCTTTAAAAACAAAGACATTGCTTGAACTGCCACTTGTTGAATCCACTTCCCTTTTGCCCGTAGCAATATAGCTGCCATCCTTCGCCTGAATTATTGAAAACAAAACAAAATCAAATACATGAGATGGGTCGCCGTACGTTTTATCCCAGGTTTTTTTTCCATTAGAGTCTATTTTTAGAATATATACATAATTATACAAGGTATCTATCACTTTATACCCCCCTACTATATATCCTCCGTCAGAAGTTTGCGAAATGCTGTATGCTCTTGATTGATTGGTAGTATCATCAAATGTCATTGTCCAGGTTGTATTACCCTTACTATTTATTTTTACAACATAACCGAGATCAAAAGTGGAAAAAGAAGTATTGCTGCTTTCCGAATAACCGGCTATTATATAGCCGCCGTCTTTTGTTAGCTGCATAGAAATAGCATAAACATTATTTGCGGTGCCATATGTTTTACTCCATAAAAGATTACCGGCTGAATCAAACTTATCCAGGAGGAAATCGAAGTTACCATTTTTATCTGTGCTTCCACCTATGGCAAAGCCTCCATCAGCGGTTTGTCTTATAGTCCTGGAATCTTCAAGAAATGTATCTGTGATGATATGATACCATCTTTTTTTACCATAAGCATCTAGTTTTATCAGATAAATATTGCCAATGGTTTGGCTTAGCGGCACATATCCGGTTTGTATATATCCTCCGTCGCTGGTTTGGCGAAGAGAAAAAGACTGAAAATTATTATAGAATGAATCATTTATATCAGTAGTAAATGACTTTACCTGTGCTTTACCTGTGATGAAAGCAAGGGAAAAGACTGAAAAGAGTATTAATTTCTTCATTTTTTTGATATTTAATGCAAACTTAACCTTGTTTTAGACAATTAAGATTTAATAAAAGTTAAAAGGCTTTACTTTAATCTTAAAACTACCCATTGAAGTGTAGATGAATATAAATTACATTAGGTTGCACCCGGAATAATTTAAAGAATATTAAAAAAAGATATAGATGCAAAATATTGGTAAAAGGTTGTATTTGGAATTTTATCCAATTGTGTTAACTTAGCAGAATAGTTCAAAACCAGCATGAGGCCAGGCATACATTATCTTTTTATCTTTTCCCTGCTCCTGTTTACAGGGGCCACTCATATCAAACATAAAAAAGTTAAGATCAAAGTTGATAACCTTGATAAAGTACTTAGCGATTTTGCAGCAGACACTTCACTTGCCCATGCCGGATGGGGTATTTATTTGTACGACCTGACCACAGATAAAATGATCTTTGAAAAAAATGCACAGCAAAGCCTGGTACCTGCTTCTACAATGAAAATAGCTACCACTGGGGCTGCATTTGGCATTCTCGGGAGCAATTACAGGTTTAAAACAACCCTGACCTGTACCGGGAAAACAGATTCAAGAGGGGTCCTGCATGGCGATTTGATCCTACATGGCGGCGGCGACCCAACTTTTGGGAGTGGACGGTTTGACAGTACACTGACTTCAGACTCTATTTTTACTATTTGGGCTGATTCAGTGAAAAAAGCCGGAATTAAATCTATAGCTGGAAATATTATTGCAGATGGTTCGCATTTCGACAGTACTGCCATGCCCGTAACATGGACGATTGACGACCTTGGAAATTATTATGGCGCTGCAGCCTACGGCATTAATATTGATGAAAATATTTATACAATTACCTTGCAGGCAGGCAGCAAAGTAGGAGAATGCGTTTCGCTGATAAAAACAGAACCAGATATACCGGGTTTACTATTTATAAACGACCTAAAAACTGGCAGGTACAATTCCGGCGACCAATGCAGTATCATTGGTGGGCCGGGCAGTTGTGTCCGCTGCCTTGTGGGAAGCATTCCGTTACAGGTTAAGCCTTTCAAAGTAAAAGGTTCTATCCCTGACCCTGTAACGTATTCTGCCGTTTCACTTAAACGGATTTTAATTTCAAAAGGCATAAATGTACTCGGGAAACAAAAACAGTCTGAAACCGGCGATGAAAAGCAAATAGTTTCCTGGCAGTCGCCTCCCTTAAAAGACATTATCCACCTGACCAATTTAAAGAGTATAAACCTTTTTGCTGAAAGCCTGCTCAAGGAAATTGGGGTAAAAGTATATGGAACCGGTTCTGAGATTAAGGGCATTGATGCAGTGGAAGACTACTGGAAAAACAAGGGGTTGGACACCAGGGGCCTGTTCATGGAAGATGCCTGCGGCTTGTCGCGGTATGATGGTGTTTCTGCTGAGCAGCTTGTGGGTATGCTGAAGATCATATCTAAAGAGCCTTATTATATGGATTTTTATAATTCACTGGCTGTGGCAGGTGAAACCGGCGCATTAAGGCAAATGTGTAAAGGCACCAATGCGTGCAGTAACCTTCACGCCAAAAGTGGCCATGAAACGAGGGTAAGGAGCTATGCCGGCTATGTAAAAAACAACGCCGGAGACAATCTTGCTTTCGGATTCATCATCAATAACTATTCCTGTGGCCAGGAGGAAATAAAAGATAAGATGGAAAAACTACTGGCTTCACTGGCAGAATAAAAAAAGAGAAAGAAAAAGAGTAAAATACTCTTTCCGTTTCTCTTTCTTAGGTTGTGCCCAGAAGGGTAAGATTATCGAACAATATTGCAGAGGATTTTAGAAAAATTAATGATGCAAGCCGGTTTTTTAAGTTAAAGGGGGGAAGGAATCTGAATCTTAGAAAACATGACAATTAAAAATTGCTTGAAATATTATCTTTTATAAAGTGTTTTCAATTTTATACTCAGTATACTCGCTCTTTTTGTCCATTGAATATTTTTTCACCAAACCTATAAAAATAATTAAAGCCAATTCTTTTCTGCCAAAGGGATGTCTTCATATAGAATCCGAGTCCTGTTTTGCGTTTTTAAGCCTTTATTATTTGTATCATGAGAATTTTGCCTATGCCAAAATAGGATGTCAATCAGAGTGGAGTCAATCCAATCAACTGATTTTGAATAACCAGCTGCCCATTTGATATGTTTAGCATTTTTCAAGACCAGTCCCAAATTTTCATCATTCCCAAAATTACAAGAGCCAAAATGGATGAATTTTAAGTTTTTAGACCTTTTAAGTATCGTAAATACCGATTCCCTATTTATTGATGATGATAGCCCATAACTTTTTAGACGGGAAAGTGGTAGAAGGCAGGCACGAGCCTTTGGTTTCCAAAGAAATTTTTCTCCAGGCGAACGGGATGCTTAAAAATAACCACCAGAAATATAAACATGAGAAAGAAAATGAATCCCTGCCCTTAAAACGTTTTGTCAAGTGCGGGGAATGCGGTACATCTTTCGCCGGATATGAAGTAAAGAAAAGAGGGATTCATTATTATAAATGCAACAGGAAGGGTTGCAAATGTAACCGGAATGCAAAGGAGATGCACGAGGGCTTTATGGACTTTATCGGAAGATATACAATGAACCCTGAATATATTGAGCCTTATAAAGACGCATTACACGACATCTTCTTTGAGATGAACAAGGAGAATAAGGACAACCAGGATGTGTTGGAAAAGCAGTTAAAAGAAATCAACGGTAAAATTGAAATGATAGAAGAACGCTATGTTTTGAGGGAAATCACAAAAGATATGTATGATAAGTTTAACGGCAGGTTTTGTGAGGAGAAGCGGGAAATCCTGGGACAGTTGCAACAAATGGATTTTAGCTTATCGAACGTTGATGCTTATATTGATTTCTCCTTAGACTTGTCTGTCAAATTACAGAAAATGTGGCATTTATCAGATTTTCAGGCAAAGGAAAAATTGCAATATCTTGTGTTTCCTGAAGGAATCTTCTATGATCGCAAAAACGCCACTTATCGAACAGAAAGGACAAATGTTGTTTTTGAGCTAATTTATTCTTTTACAGAGGAGATAAAAAACAATAAAAAGGGACAAACCAGCGATTTTACCGACTTGTCCCTTTCTGTGCCCAGGAGGAGACTCGAACTCCTACACCGGTTAAGGCTCTACCACCTCAAAGTAGCGCGTCTACCAATTTCGCCACCTGGGCAATTATTTCCTGTTTTTTTCGTGATCCCGGATGGATTCGAACCATCGGCCCACAGCTTAGAAGGCTGTTGCTCTATCCAGCTGAGCTACGGGACCAAAATTCGAGCCCGCAAAGATAGGAAATGGTTTTGGATAAACAAATAAAGAGTTAAGAAAGAGAGTGGGGAGCGAAAGACATCCTATCATTCACTCCCCGCTCTTCGTTTTCCGAAACCCGCTCTTCGCTCCAGATATGTTATTCTTCGTTCGACTTCATTAGTTGAACATTGCATTCAATGCGAATTTCATCACTCACTAAAAGTCCACCATCTGCCAAAGGGGCGTTCCAGTTAAGGGCCCAATCTGAGCGTTTTATTTTCCCGTTAATTGAAAATATTGCTTTATCATTTCCCCATGGGTCTTTCATTACGCCACCAAATTCTACATCAAGTTTAATTCTCTTTGTAATTCCCCTGATCGTCAGGTCGCCATGCATTTCATAACTTCCGTCATTATCTACGTTTTCGTATGTATTTCCTGTGAATGTTATTTCTTTATGGTTTTCCACATCAAAGAAATCACCGCTTTTTAAGTGTTTATCACGGTCAGCGCTGCCAGTACTAACAGATGCTGCGTTTATAAAGCAGTCAATTTCTGCCGTCATAAAATCCTCACCTGTAGTGTAAATACTTGCATCAAATTCAGTAAATTTACCTCTTAAGGTCATCACCATCATATGCTTTACCGAAAACCCAATTTCGGAATGCGCCGGATCAAATATCCATTTTGTTCTTGTCATTTTATATTTTTTTTAAAAATTCAGTGTTCAAACTTACAATTTTATTTTTTTTCAAAACATGATATACATATTAAGGTTTGATGATTTATATCAGTATTTATAGAGTATATTTGTTCATTTAAAAAAGGATATTTAATGGTAACGGAAGGTCAAAATATAGAAATATCCAATCCCGATAAAGTCCTTTTTCCGGAATCTGGCCTTACCAAAAAACAATTGGTTGATTATTATGCATTGGCAGGGCCTTTTATGCTGCCTTATCTTAAAGACAGGCCCGTGGCTATGCAGCGCTACCCGGAGGGCATTACAGGGCAAAGCTTTTTTCAAAAAGAAATTCCTGCTTATTTCCCTGAATATATTGAACGCGTGACAGTAAAGGGCAGTACGGGGACAAAGGACTACGCAATGATAAATAACCTGCCCAGCCTTATTTATATTGCCAACCAGGCAAGCATACTTTTGCACCCATGGCAGAGCCGCAAAACCAGCCTCCATAATCCTGACCAGGTAATATGGGACTTTGACCCGTCAGTAGAAGGTTTCGAAAAAATTCGGGCAGGCGCCCGGCTGATAAAAGATTTCCTCGATGAGCTTGGGCTACCTCCAAGGATAAAGCTCACCGGGTCAAAGGGTGTGCATATCATTATACCGGTGGAACCTAAACATGGCTATGAATTTATAAAAAATTTCTCACGGGGCGTAGCGGAGATCATGGTTGCAAAAGCGCCGGATATTTTCACAATGGAAATGAGAAAGAACAAGCGCGATGGCCTCATATTCCTTGATTATTTAAGAAATGGCTATGGCAATACCGCCGTGGCCCCATATAGTGTACGGGCCATAGAAAATGCACCTGTGGCAGCACCCATTACCTGGAAAGAACTTGACGACAAAAAAATACACCCTCAATATTTCACCATTAAAAAGATGAAAGCACGCTTTAAAGCGGTTGGAGATGTATGGGAGGGGTTTTACGACAAACCTTTTAACCTTACCGCCGCCTGCAAAAGGCTTGAAGGATTGATGAAGAAATAGGCAGGTTCATCACCCGCGTCAATATTTAAAATAACCATTGAAATTTAAGATTCTACAAACCCGTACCTTTGCAGTTGCGTCTTAAGGTTGCTTCTTGTTATTTTTCAAGACATAGACTTACTGACTACGACTGAATGAAGACATATTTAAGGCTTTTAAAATACGCCCGCCCTTACTGGGGTAAAGTGGTTTTTTACACCATTTTCACACTTATCTCCGTTGTTTTTACCACGCTCACTTTTTATTTGCTACAGCCGGTACTGGAATTACTGTTTACACCTGACAAGCACCCTGTAAACCTTGAGCATGCCCCATCCTTCCGCCTCAGCAATGAATTTCTATTGGAATGGGTGCAATACCATGCTGCTGATATCAGTGTACACATTGGTAAAAGCTCAGCGCTACTGTATGTTACGATGTTTGTAGTGATAATGAACCTGATGGGCAACTTTTTCAAATTCCTGAGCAACCGCTACCTGGGCACCATACGCACAAGGGTTATAGAAGACCTGCGCGAAGATACTTATAGCAAGATGGTCAACCTGGAAGTAGCTTACGTTGAAAACCAGCGTAAAGGGGACATTGTAAGCCGCGTAACTGCCGACATCAGCGAAGTTGAATATTCAGTTGTGGTGACCTTTGAGTCCATTATCCGCGATCCGCTGTATGTGATCTATGTGCTTGCCACGATGCTCTTTATGTCCTGGCAACTAACCCTTTTCATATTTCTTGTACTGCCGCTATCATCTATTCTTATACAACGCATCAGCAAAGGCCTCAAAAAGAATGCTGCCGATACACAGAATATTTATGGCCGCATTATGAGTATCGTGGACGAAACATTGCTTGGCGCACGTATCATAAAAGCCTTCAATGCAGAGAGTTATATCAAGCAAATGTTTGATAAACTAAACCGGCGGTACAGCAGGCTCACCCGCATCCAATGGCATAAAAAAGCCCTCGTGCCCGTTTTCTCAGAATCCGGGATGGTATTCGTAGTAGGCCTAACGCTCTGGTACGGTGGCAACCAGGTATATGCCGGGCAGATAAAAGCGGCCGAATTTATCGCCTACCTCGCCATGTTCTTTTTGTTGTCACGCCCGGCAAAATCTCTTTCTCAGGCATTTGGCAATATCTATAAAGGCCTTGCCTCCGGCGAGCGGATATTTGAACTAATGGACAGCGAAGTGATAATCAAAGATAACCCTGCTGCCATATCCAAAACCTCATTTGACAGGGAAGTTGAGATACGCAACCTGTCCTTTGCCTACATCAAAGATTTTGTACTGAAAGACATCAACCTGAAAATAGAAAAAGGCAAAATATACGCCCTTGTTGGCCCTTCAGGCGGCGGGAAATCTACCCTCGCTGAACTGGTTTTGCGTTTTTATGACCCTACCGAAGGGGCGATACTCATTGACGGGCTCGACCTGCGCGACATAAAACTATCTGACCTCCGCAGCCTCACTGCCGTAGTGACCCAGGAAGCCATTTTGTTCAACGATTCCATCTACAACAATATCGCTTTTGGGATGCCGCATGTAACCAGAGAACAGGTAGAGCAAGCTGCCAAAGCCGCTAATGCCCATGAGTTTATCATGGAGTCGGAACAGGGCTACGACACCCAGATAGGCGACCGTGGCGGCCTGCTTTCCGGCGGACAAAGGCAGCGGCTCAGTATCGCCCGCGCGGTACTGAAAAACCCGGCTATCCTTATCCTCGACGAAGCTACCTCTGCGCTTGATACGTCTTCAGAGAAGATAGTTCAGGACGCCCTTTCAAAACTCATGGCTAACAGGACTTCTATCGTGATTGCCCACCGCCTGAGCACCATTCAGGATGCCGACCAGATCATCGTGATAGAGAAAGGCGTGATAGCAGAACAGGGCACCCACAGCGAACTGATTGCCAAAGCTGGTATCTATACTAACCTTTACAAGCTACAGCAACTGGAGGCGTAAAAGAGAGTTATGGGTTAAAAAATATTACCCGGTTTAGACTATTTCCTTTTGTCATTTTTTCAAAATCTGGTATGTTTCATTATACTAATTTCCTACCAATTATGCCATTTTGAACTGCTTCTTAGTATGCCATTTGCTGTCTAAGATATTAATTTAAAGCACAATAACCTCATGGGCACACTAAAGTAGTATAAAGTAGTGTGGCCGTATTATCGGAAAATTACGCGGGTTGGCTACATTAAATACTCCCGGAATAAATACCGGAACGAAATCTATCTTTCGCAACGGCAAGATAGGGAATATTTTCGAGATAGCCAAATAGAATTTTCTACACCTGCTGGCGCGAATCTGAGCGAAGCGGAGATTCGTGCCTTTTCCCGGGTCTTCTCTGAAGATACTCTTATCCTTATTACATTTTTGCCCTTTTTTCTTATCTTCGTCCGAACAAAATATTAAAAGGAAAAATGGAAGAAAGGTTTTGATTAAAAATGTGCGTTCAGAGAACGCGGAGGATATTAGACACGAATTACGCTATCGCTAAATTCGCCAGCAAATGGGCAAAAGCAAGATAGGAAATATTTTTGAGATTCCCAAAATAATTTATAGCTTGCATAGAAATACAGCATAATAATAAGGTTCTAATGAAATACAAAATCGTTATCCTTTTTTTATTTGCAACTATTCAGTGCCGGGCGCAGGATAGTGCAAAAACATGGAAGTTTGCTATTCAAAATGATATTCTACTATATACTAATAGCGGTGATTATAATATTTACCCCTTTAATCCGGAGATTTCTTTTCAAAAAGAATATGGCACTATTGAGCCAGGCATAAGGCTACAGATCAGGGACATTTTTCTTTCAGGAGGACAAGGCTTTTTTTCTTATACAAACCACTTTACTACCGGTTTTCGTCTTGACGCTCCATTT
>Ga0302280_1001549_pt1 | contig 18788 bp, 19 predicted proteins | sample III_Fen_E1_1_FD_198771 | JGI IMG/M metagenome (GOLD analysis project Ga0302280, IMG submission 198771) | Peat permafrost microbial communities from Stordalen Mire near Abisko, Sweden - III_Fen_E1_1 | ecosystem: Environmental > Terrestrial > Soil > Wetlands > Permafrost | place: Sweden: Abisko... | reverse complement strand
TTTTCTTCTTTTTTGAATGGCTTCTTCGATATTTTAAATTTAGTTATCGACTACCGATGGTTAAAATTTTACTTTATACTCTGCTCGTCACTGTGCTTGTCAGTATTATAGTTGTGCTTAGTCCTGTGCATTTAAAACTTTTGAAAGAGGCAGAGATGGACAAGCTTCCACTCATTGGAAGGTTTTATGAATCAATTGAAGATTCGCATCAAAATGAAGGTGTGTTGAAGGACACTGTTCTTTCTATTCAGCCCTCTACGGAGACTTTTATTGTCTCTCATAATGATAATGATTCTGATGAAGATGATGGCACATGGAATGTTATTCCTCCAGCACATTTTGATCTCAATTCACTTTCAGTTGGGGAAAAAGTGTACGTGGCCGGAACCATTAAAGATGACACCATCTATGCCTATGGTATTCAGCAATTTCCTGTTCAGTAAAATGAAATAAAAAGATAAAACTGGTGTATACATTGCTGTAGAGCCATATATGAAAGAAACCAGAAGCATCATGGGAATGCACATTACTGTTGAGATCGATGACCCTTGGGTTAATGAAAAGATTTTCAATCAAGTCTTTGATTATTTTATAGCCGTGGATAAGCGGTTTAGTACCTATAAGGAGACAAGTGAAATAATGTGTATCAATAGAGGAGAAATCTCCGAATCATCATACAGCTCTGAAATGAGAGAAATTTTTGAATTGGCTGAAAAAACAAAGAAAGAGACACAAGGGTATTTTAATATTCGAATGAGTAATCAAGCACTTGATCCTTCAGGTATTGTAAAAGGCTGGGCCATTCAAAATGCGGCCAAGCTTTTATTGAAAAAGGGTTTTAAAGATTTTTATGTCGATGCTGGTGGAGATATCCAGTCACACGGATTGAATGCAAAAAAAGAAGAGTGGACAGTTGGCATTCGCAATCCTTTTAAGCCGGAGGAAATAATTAAGCGCATTGTGCCAAAAGGAATGGGTGTGGCAACTTCAGGAACATACTTACGAGGACAACATATCTACAACCCACATGCGCCAGAGAAAGAGTTGCATGATATTGTTAGTCTGACTGTGATTGGTCCGAATATTCTTGAAGCTGATCGATTTGCCACTGCTGCCTTTGCTATGGGTAAGGAAGGGATTATTTTTATTGAGGGGCTTGAGGGTTTTGAAGGATATGCCATTGATTCTAAGGGAATTGCTACCATGACGACGGGTTTTGAATCTTTTACAATAAAATGATCACTCCAGAATTAAAAAATTATTTGCGACAGAAACTTGCTCAAGGTGCGACGAGGCAGGAAATTTCTACTACCTTGCTTGGCTCAGGATGGACGTCTGATGATATTGCTGAAGGTTTTTCTTCCTTGGCCACAGGAGCAACTGTCTTAACACCGACAGTCCCTGTGCAAACTGTAGTGCGAAGAGTTAGTCCTGTGCCAAGCAGATTTGGTAAAAAGGCTACGATATCGGGAGCACTCATTGTTGCTTCAATTGTCTATGCTGTATATCAAAATATTTTACTTTCAGCTCAACCTACAACATCAAACGTGGTCGGAACCACAGTGCCTGTTCAGACTGCTGTTTCAGTGCCAGTAACAAGTCCTGCGTCTGTTGCAACTTCCATACCAGTGGCAAAAACTCAGCCTGTTACTACACCCACACCTGTTCAAACACCAGCACCAACACCTACACCAGTCGTCACCAAACCAAAAGGACAATATGTTGATGGTACCTATACTGGAAGTCCAGCTGATGCCTACTATGGCACCATACAAGTACAAGCTGTGATTCAGAATGGTGCTCTTGCAGATGTCATCTTCCTTCAGCATCCAAGTGATAGAGGCACTTCAGTACGTATCAATAATTACGCTATGCCAATTTTGAAGCAAGAAGCTATCAGTGCTCAGAGCGCCAATGTAAATATTGTCTCGGGTGCAAGCGACTCAAGTGGAGCTTTTCAACAATCGCTTGCCTCTGCATTAAGTCAGGCAAAAAGTTAATTACCAATCCATGTCCTTCATCGATAATTTTCTCAACAAGATAACAATGTACCGACTGGTGCTTTATTATTTAGTCGTACTTTTATTAGTTTCTGTCTTTTCTGCGTTTTTTCATTTTCTTTCTTTTAGTCCAGAGTCGCTTGTATTTACCACCTTTTTAATCGTGCTCGTTTGTTGGATAAGCAATCATCTTTTTGCTAAGGCCTTCGGTGTGGCACCAAATAGCGAATCAATCTACATCACGGCCTTTATTTTAGCGCTTATTATCACACCAGTTGTTTCAGCCGATCTTACCGGAGTCGGCTTTATTATTTTTGCCTCGGCCTGGGCCATGGGGTCTAAATACATTTTTGCTATTGGAAAAAAACATGTCTTTAATCCAGCGGCCTTTGGTGTAGCTCTTTCAGCTATTGCCATTGGGCAGTCGGCTACGTGGTGGGTGGCAGGAAATATTGTTCTACTACCATTTGTTCTCATTGGAGGTCTTTTAATCGTACGAAAGATTCATCGCTTTGATCTTGTCTTGAGCTTTGCCGCTGTGTCTCTTATCACTATTGTTGTCACAGCTTCCTCACAGGATTATCTGACACCAATCAGTCAGACACTTCTTCACTCATCTTTTTTCTTCCTTGCCTTAGTAATGTTGACTGAGCCTCTTACCATGCCACCAAGCAGAATGCTTCGCATCTTGTATGGAGCTCTTGTAGGAATTCTTTTTGCACCGAATGTTCATATTGGAAATTATTACTTCACTCCAGAGATTGCTCTTCTTATTGGAAATATTTTTGTCTACATCGTCAGCCCCAAGGGAAGATTTATGTTGACGCTGAAAGAAAAAAATCAGATCGGCACAGGTACATATGAATATGTGTTTTTACCAGACAGACCTTTTATGTTTCGACCAGGACAATATCTTGAGTGGACACTTGGGCATCGCTTTCCAGATGATCGAGGTAACCGTCGATATTTTACTATTGCCTCTTCTCCAACAGAAACAGATGTGAGACTTGGAGTAAAATTTTATGATCCGGCAAGTACCTATAAAAGAGCTTTGCAGTCGCTAAAGATAGGGGATACGATCTCGGCCTCTCATTTGGCTGGGGATTTTGTCCTACCAACCAATAACAAGAAAAAGCTTGTCTTTATTGCGGGAGGTATTGGTGTTACTCCTTTTCGTAGTATGGTGCAATATTTAGTAGACAAAAAGGATGCGCGTTCAGCCACTCTTTTCTATTCAAATAAGACCTTAGAAGAGGTTTCATATAAAGATGTTTTTGATAGGGCAGAGAAAGAAATAGGTTTTAAAACGGTTTATGCACTGAGTAATGCTAAGAATTCAGTGCCAGGCATGTATAATGGTACAATCGATGGTGCGTTAATTGCTCGTGAGGTTCCGGATTACCGAGATAGAACGTTTTATATTTCTGGTCCACGAGGCATGGTGGAAGCCTTTAAAAAGACGCTCAGTGGCATGGGAGTACCACGTTGGAGAATAAAGACGGATTATTTCCCAGGATTTGCATGAAATACTACACAGATAAAAAATATCTCATTTCATTAGTAGTTGGCTTTGTTGCTCTTTTTGCTAGTTTCTTTATAAATTCATATGCGGTTTCCTATGCCAATACTCATATTAGTAATCCGGTTACTGATATAGTTTTGAGCAACATTCCTGTTTTTAATGTCGATGGCATCTTTGTCTATGGTGCCGTGCTTTTTGTACTAGTCATTATTATTATTTGTTTGATCAAGCCTCGTCACAGCCCTTTTGTATTAAAGAGTATTGCCTTGTTTACTATCATTCGTTCATTTTTTATTTCTCTTACGCATATTAGTCCATTTCCAACGCAAGTAGCTATCACACCAAATTTTTTTACTACATCAGAACTATTTAAATCTTTTTTTACTGGCAACGATCTTTTCTTTTCTGGACACACTGGCCTTCCTTTTTTGCTCGCCCTCATTTTTTGGGAGTATCCAGTTATCCGATATATTTTTCTTGGATTTTCTGTGCTTTTCGGTGTAGTTGTTCTTCTTGGTCATTTGCACTATTCTATTGATGTGGCCTCAGCCTTCTTCATTACCTTTAGTATTTTCTGTATTGCCAAAACGTTTTTCAAAAGTGATTGGCGACGATCACAAAATGAAGAATAATAGAGTAATGTAAGAAGTGTTTAGTCGTCTACATCAGTACAAAACATATAACATATTAAACATTTATGAAAAAAATAATCTGGACAGTTGTTGTCGTCATTCTGTTGGTGATTGGTTTATTTTTTGCCTTCTACAATAACGGAAACAATTCTTCTACAATGAGCACAAGCACTGCTCCAACAAGCACGGCCGCCTTGCCAAACACGTATTCAAGTTCAACACTTGGTATCGCTATTAATTATCCTGCCAACTACACTGCCGATGAAAATTATATGTATCAGGAAATGGGTCCTGGCAAAGATATTGGAGGAGTAAAGTTTACTATTGATCCTGTGATTGCCGCTGGCACTAATCTTTCAAGCGATTCTTATGTTAGCTTAGAAGAACTCCCAAATGCTACTACATGTGTGGCAAGCTCATTCTTAGACTCTGGTGCTGGAGTTTCTACCACTACACTTACTCAAAATGGCGTGACCTATTCTGTAGCTTCTAGTACTGGCGCAGGAGCTGGCAATCGCTATGAAGAAACAGTCTATGCAATTTCTGGAAGTAATCCATGTGTAGCGGTTAGATACTATATTCACTATGGAGTTCTTGAAAATTATCCAGCAGGATCAGTACAGGCCTTCGACGAAGCATCTCTTAAGGCTCAGTTTGACACTATTCGACAGTCCTTGGTCTTGGCGCAATAAAAGGATTCGAGTATAATGGGACGTATATGAAACACTTCTTGCGCACACCTGTACGAGCCCTACTAACAGGGATCATGATAGGAATTATCTTTTGTGGGGCCCTTGTTGTTATTAAAGACAGTGTTACGTCTACTCGCTGGTATATGAGTTATAAAGCTAAGGCCGCACAGGCCGCTCGATTGGCAAACACATTTACTGGATCTGTTACTGCTGTTAATGGAACAGACATGACGATTCAGACAGTGGCACGACCAGGTGCGAGCTCCTCAGTTATTGTTGTGCATGCCGCTTCTTCCACTCTAGTCATTATTCCTGGAAATGCTACTCCTAGTCAGAGAGGCTCATTTGTCTCGTTAAGCGTTGGCAATCAAGTCACGGTTACCGGCACGAAGCGCTGGGACGGCTCTGTTGATGCTCGAACGGTTATTTCACTTGTTCGGTCAGCTATTTCAAGCTCTACGAAGACATCACCTACAAGCACCTCAACCACTACTTCTACTAAGACGACAGTTAAACATTAGGACATATTGGACATCTAGTGTATAGTAAGCTTCTTTAGAAAGGAGAAACAGAGTCGAGGTTTCTAGTCATACAAGCAAAACAATCAAACAAATCACATGATGAAAGGAACAATCAAGACTCTGACAGAAAAGGGATTCGGATTCATTTCTCGCGAAGGCGAGGCAAAGGATCTTTTCTTCCACTCTACAGAACTCGTAGGTGTTACTTACGATGAGTTGAAGGTTGGCGATGAAGTAACCTTCGAAATTGTCGATGGTGAAAAAGGACCAGCAGCAACAAAGGTATCTCGCGCATAATCTATTTGCGTAACAAAAAAGGCCAGACTCGAAAGAGTCTGGCCTTTTTTGTTGAAATCCTGTACTCTGTAACTTCATGGCTAAAAATGAAACTATTGTCCGATTCGAAAAAGTTTCTTTCGAATACGGCATTAAAAAACCAATTCTCGTCGAGGCCACCTTCAATATTCGAAGTGGCACGAAGATCACCATCATGGGACAAAATGGCGCTGGCAAGAGCACTCTTTTCCAGCTTATTAATGGTGCCCTTCATCCAGAAGAGGGAAAGATCCACATTTCTCAAGGTTTAAGCATTGCTACTTCACGACAGGTTATTCCTCGTTCTGAACTTGATCTCACTGTACGTGCCTTTTTTGAAAAATGTTTTGATAAGAAGATTTATGATATTGATCCCCGCATTGATAATGTCTTAGAGGTCGTCAATCTCAAGGCTCCACACGATCGCATCATTCGTTCTTTCTCTGGTGGCCAGCAGGCTCGTCTTCTCTTAGCCTCCGCTCTCATTCAAGACCCTGATCTTTTACTTCTTGATGAGCCTACTAACAATCTCGACAAGGCCGGCATCGAGCACCTCACTCAGTTCCTAATTGGCTACAAAAAGACCTGTATTGTTATTTCTCACGACGCTGAATTTCTCAATGCCTTCACTCAAGGAGTGCTCTATCTTGATGTGCATACTCATAAGCTTGAGCAGTATGTCGGCAACTACTCAGATGTAGTGAAAGAAATTTCTATTCGTATTGAAAAAGAAAACCGCAAGAATGCTCAACTTGCTAAGGAGATTCAGGAAAATAAAGATAAGGCCAACTTCTTTGCTCAGAAGGGAGGTCAAATGCGTCTTGTGGCCAAGCGTATGCGAGAGAAGGCAGAAGATCTTGAAGAAGAAAAGGTAGACGTGCGAAAGGAAGACAAGACTATTCGTGCCTTTACCATTCCTGCTCAGGAAGAATTGCCAGCAGAGATCATGCACCTTTCATCGTTTCAGGCACTAAAAAATCATAAGTCAGTTACGCGTACCTGCAATGTGACCTTGCGAAAAAATATGCATTTGCTTTTAAAGGGCCCAAATGGCATTGGTAAAAGCACCTTGCTTGAAGCTCTTGCTTCAATGAAGGTAAAAGGTGCCACTATTGCCCCTGGCGTGCGTGTCGGATATTATCGTCAGGATTTTTCTACTCTCGACTTTGAGGATACGGTCTATCAAGCCCTCGAAAAGGTAATAAATCTTGTTAGTGGCAAGAACAATCAAGAGCATATTCGAGGTGTTGCGGCCGGCTTTCTCATTGGCGGTGAGCTTATTGATTCAAAAATTGGAAGTCTTTCAGAAGGACAAAAGGGCTTGGTGGCCTTTGCTCAGCTTGTGCTTTTGAAGCCAGGTTTACTTATTCTCGACGAACCAACAAATCATATTAACTTTCGCCATATTCCCGTCATTGCTCAAGCACTTACGAAGTATGAGGGAGCGATGATTCTTGTTAGTCACGTGCCAGAGTTTGTGGAGCAGATTCGAATTGACGAAGAATTAGATTTAGATAAGTAAAAATAAAAAACAATCTTGCTTGCTGAGAGGCCAGTCCCACCCAACCCCTCTCACCAATCAAGATTGTTTTTTATTTTTTCTTAGCTGAATCTGATCCTGCAACAAAACCTGTTGTCCAGCAGAGCTGGAGGGAGTAGCCGCCAGAGGGGCGGTCGATATTGAGCATGTCGCCAATGATGTAGAGGTTGGGATAGAGGCGAGATTGCATGGTACGAAAATCTACTTCGTCGAGCACCACACCGCCGCTTGTAATGATGGCCTTATCTTTTCCTAGTAGCTTGTCTACATGGAGAGGAATATCTTTCAACACCTTGACTAGTTTAAGTCGTTCGTCACGAGTAATGCTATTGCATCGGAGGTGGGGATCAATTCCTGAAAGGGAAATAACAAGGTCTGACATGGCTGAAGGTATAAGACTATCGATGGCGTTTTTAAACTTCTTGGTGTGATTTATTTTAAATAGTTCCTGAAGTTTTTCATTAAGCTTTCCATAATCTAGAGAAGGAATGAGATCAAGAGAGATGACAACCTCTCCATACTGTAAAAGCTCGCCGACATCCTTACTCATGTTGAGAACTGTCGGACCACTAATGCCCACATGAGTAAAAAGTAATTTGCCCTTGACCACGCCTTGCTTCACATTATTTTGAAGAGTAGTTAGTTTGATTGAAGTGAGAGTAACTCCTGCAAGCTTATGTATGAGCTTGTCTTTAAGTGCTATTGGTACGAGTGAGGGAGTGGGGTCGACAACTGTATGCCCAAGATCTCGAAGCCATTTATAGCCGTCGCCGGTTGAGCCAGTCTCGGGGCGTGAGGTACCACCTGTGGCTAATATAATGTGTTTAGCGAAAATTTCTTTTTTATTTTTTAATCTCACACCAGTGACTTCTTTGTTTTTAGACATTATGGAGACCACCTCACTGTTAGAAAGAATGGTCACGTCGTATCGTCGTAATTGAGTGACAAGCACGTCCCAAACAGATTGAGCACTGTCGGTGATGGGGAAGACACGTTTCTCCTTTTCTACTTTTGTGTCCATCTTACGTTCGTGAAAAAAATCAAGAGTGTTTTGAACATTCCATTCAGCAAAGGCTGAAAAAAGGTATTTCCCGTCTTCTTTAAAGTTTTTAAGAAGTAGACGAGTATCAAATTCTGCATTGGTCACATTACAACGACCACCTCCGGTGATGAGGAGCTTCTTTCCCAAGGAATCATTTTTTTCAAGCAAAAGCACCCGTGCTCCGAGCGAAGCAGCCCTTCCTGCAGCCATCATTCCTGAAGGCCCACCTCCTATTACGAGTACATCCCAGATCTGTTCAGTCATAGAGGCACATTCTAGCACATATTTGACAAAAGCCTACTTTAGGTATATTATGCTTGCACAACCTAATTCTCCTTGGTTTTAGATGATATTTCTCTAAGTAACTGGCGAGACTACATAGTCGCCATTTTTATTTTAAATGACTAGAGGTTTTTAAAGAAATGTATACAAAAAGAAGCAGCACGGGCGGCAGTTCTCGATCTGGATCGAGCCGCCCCTCATTTGGTAGTCGTTACGGAGCCACCCGCCCAGGCGGACGCCCTGGCTACCGTTCACAGACAGGAGGCAGTCGAAGTCGTGGCCCAAAAGGCGAGCGTATCGATATTGCCCGATTTGTTAATAAAGTAACTGTCGTTGAAGAAGCGGAGCGTTTTGTGCCTGAGCACAAATTTGCCGATTTCAAAATTAACGAATCACTCAAAGCGGGTATTATTGCCAAAGGCTATGATCTCCCAACTCCAATTCAAGACAGGGCAATTCCGCAGGTATTGAATGGCTCTGATGTCGTCGGTATTGCAAATACTGGCACTGGAAAGACAGCGGCCTTTCTTATTCCTCTTATCAATAAAGTATTACTCAATCGTCGAGAGCAGGTTATGATCATCGTGCCCACTCGTGAGCTTGCCATTCAGATTGAAGAGGAGCTTACCGGCTTCACTGCGGGGATGAAGATCTTCTCAGTATGTTGCGTAGGAGGTGCTCATATTGGAAAGCAGATCTCACAGCTACGTTATCAATACAATTTTATTATTGGTACACCAGGACGTTTGAAGGATCTTATTAATCGTAAGATGATTCATCTCAATGAATTCAATAGCATTGTTCTTGATGAAGCAGACCGAATGCTCGACATGGGATTCATCAATGATATGCGCTATGTTATGGCTGGCATGCCAAAGGAAAGACAGACCCTTTTCTTCTCAGCTACTCTTTCAAATGACATTGAACGATTGATTCAGGAATTTTTGCGAACACCTGTTCGTATTTCTGTGAAAACACAAGATACGTCAGCAAACGTGGAACAAGATATTATTCGTGTTGGCCGAGGAGGTGACAAGATCGACATTTTGCGCGAACTACTTACTCAGAAGGATCTCACTAAGGTGCTTATCTTCGGTCGCACAAAGCACGGTGTAGAAAAACTTTCACACACACTTGCTCAAAAAGGCTTTAAGGCAGAATCCATTCATGGAAATAAAAATCATGCTCAGCGACAGCGAGCTCTAAAACTTTTTAAAGATGATCATATTCAGATTCTTGTAGCTACAGACGTAGCCGCTCGAGGTCTTGATATTGCAGACGTCAGCCATGTTATTAACTTTGACATTCCTGCTACTCACGACGACTATGTTCACCGTATTGGCCGAACTGGCCGAGGAAATAAGAAAGGAAAGGCCTTTACCTTCGTCGACTAGACGATATAATGGGCAACATGCCCCAAGCTACATCTCACAGATATTGGCTCGTTAAAAGCGAAGCAAATTGCTATTCAATAGACGATCTTAAGCGCGATAAAAAGACGGCCTGGGAAGGCGTACGTAATTACACTGCACGCAACTTTATGCGTGACAGTATGAAGAAGGGAGACCTTGTTCTTTTCTATCATTCAGTAGAAGAGACAGGTATCTATGGTCTTGCAAAAGTAGCGAGCGCTCCTCATGCAGACGAAAGTGCCTTCAATAAAAAAGATGAACACTACGATCCAAAATCGAAGCGAGAAGCTCCGACCTGGATCTGTGTAGATCTTGCCTTTGTAAAAAAATTCAATATGCCACTGTCCCTAGCTGAGATTAAGATCAATCCAGCTTTTTCTGGCATGCAACTTACAATGAGGGGGGACAGACTTTCAGTGCAACCAGTTTCTGAAAAACATTTTATGTTAGCCTTAAAGAAGTTAGAGGCACGATAATGTGTTAGAATGAATCATTGTCATGAGTCGAAAACCTAAGAATAAGTCAAAAAGATCTTTCCTTATTGCCGTTTTTATTTGTGTTGGATGCATTTTAATTGGAGTGGGAGTGTTCTATCTTGGCGATCTCTTTCCTTCAGAATATCATCTTGTCAGTGCCGATGTGGCTAAAAGTCTTTCAGGCACGTCGTCTGCTCCAGTTGTGGCAAGTCTTGATATTGCCGCCTACAATAAAAAATTAATTCAGATCGCAAATTATCCGAGTTCTACCACAGCACATCTTACTGCTTCGAGTTCTGCTACGTCCGATGCTTCATCGAGCAGCTTGGCTGCCATAGCTCCAAGGCATCCTTGGCCAGTGAAGACGGTGTACCCAAATGCCGGAGCCCTCTTACCATTCAATCGTATTGTTGCCTATTACGGAAATTTTTATTCCACAAGTATGGGAGTGCTTGGCCAGTATCCACCAGCTGAAGCACTTTCTCGTCTTCAGGCGGCGGCGGCACAGTGGCAGGCCGCAGACCCAAGCACGCCAGTTATTCCGGCCATTGATTACATTGCGGTTACTGCTCAAGGAAGTCCGGGAGCTGATGGAAAATACCGTCTGCGAATGCCTGACAGTCAGATTCAACAAGCAATCAGTATGGCCGCAGAGATTAATGGCATCGTCATTCTTGATGTGCAGGTAGGTGACAGCACTCTTCAAGCAGAGCTCCCACTTCTTGCTCAGTATTTAAAATTACCTCAAGTTCATCTTGCTATCGATCCAGAATTTGCCATGCATAATGGAGAAAAGCCGGGGACAGTGATTGGCACCTTTGATGCCACAGATATCAATTATGCTGCCAATTTTCTTGCCGGTCTTGTAAAAGCAAATAATTTACCACCAAAAATTCTCGTTGTTCATCGCTTCACTGAAGACATGGTCACGCATTATAAAAATATTACTCCTCTTCCAGAAGTTGAGATTGTGATGGACATGGATGGATGGGGGCCGCCAGCAAAGAAGGTTGGCACATACACTAATTTTATTGCAGGTGAACCTGTGCAGTTTACTGGCTTCAAACTTTTCTATAAAAATGATATTAAGTCTGGTATTCCAATGATGACACCTGAGCAGGTCTTGAAGCTCACTCCTCAACCTGTCTTTATTCAATATCAGTAGAATTATGAGTAAACCTCTCCTTATTGCCGAGGTTAAAACAAAATCGCCATTTGGATGGAAATCTGAGAAGAGTTGGGACGAGCTTTTTGAAGTTGCAGAAAAGGCAGCTGACATGATATCTATCCACACAGATGCTCGTTGGGGTGGGTCATTTGATCTTGTTGAAAAGGCTCGAAGACTGACAACAAAACCAATCTTGGCAAAAGGGATTCACAGAGATGATTCTCAAATTGAAGAAGCAATAAAAGCTGGTGCGGATTTTGTGTTAGTGGTTGGTCGCATACCAGCTGTTCATCTTGATAAATGTTTGATTGAGCCAGACACACTTCATGAGTTGAGTAAAATACCTACCAATCTGAGAGTGGTTTGGAATAGTAGAGATTTAAAGACAGGAGGATTAAAAGAAGAGACTTTTGAAGAGGCTCGAGCTTTGTTTAAGGGGTGGCTTTGTCAGGCAAGCAATATCAGGACTGTTTCAGATGTAAAAACTGGAGCGGATGCTATACTGGTAGGTACCCATTTAGCAGGATTTATTCACTCCATCTAATGCAAAACACTAGCACCCGTATCATATTTTTAGTTCTCATTCTTGGCCTTGTTACAGGAGCTGCTTATTTTTCTCTGCACCCTATCGTTTCTACAAGTTCTCTCATTAATGCTAGTACCTCCACAGTCGACACGGTAGTCAATCTTCCTGACGAAGCATCTTCAACAGCGCCTACAGCTTCAACATCAACAGTTGGCTGGGAAGTAGGTATGCAAACCATCACTTCGCAAGATAATGGCCAGACTATCGTCTTACAGAAGAACGAGCGGTTTATTGTTCAGTTTGGTAATAACTTGAATTGGAAGCTTGCTTTTAATCCATCTGACAACATCACTCGAGTACCAAACACATCGACTGCAGATGGAATTCAAGGTACTTACGAGGCGAGCAAGATCGGCACAGTTATATTAAATGCTACAGGTGCTCCTATCTGCAAGCCAGATGAAGCTTGTCCGCAGTTTATGGCCGTGGCCAAGGTTACCTTTATCATTAAATAATTTTTATATGAAAGTAAAAGAAATTGCCTTCGTGTGTTATGCAATTGAAAACGTACCTAAGGCGCGAGAGTTTTACGAAAAGTTTTTAAGTTTAGTGCCTACGCAGAACTGGGAAAGTGAAGAGTATACCTTTATTGAATATTCATTTGGCCCAGAAGGTTCACATACACTTGCTCTTGGAAAAGGTGCGCCAAACTTTAAACCCGGAAAGTCGGGTGCCACTGTTGCTCTTGAAGTGGAAGATTTTGATGGAGCAGTTGCCACACTTAAGTCAAACAGTGTTCCTTTTATTCTTGAGCCACAAGATACTCCCGTTTGTCATATGGCTCTCGTAGCTGATCCGGATGGTAATCAGATTATGATCCATAAGAGAAAAGAAGACAAAAAGGCATAGCTAATCACCCCTTCGATATCAAAGGGGTGAGAGCCATGCACTTCGAGACCGTCGTCTGGAGCGCAGATTTTCCTTTCGAGTTAATAAGACACCTGACAACAAAAAAAGAACTAAGTGATATATTGTTTTCATTTGTCTAAAGTATATATAAGACAGATGAAATATCGCTCAAATAATTTTAAAAGGTAAATGAAGTGAGAAAGTCCTTCATTTTAATTGTTTCAAGTGTAGTTTTTTCAATACTTTTTTCTAGGGGCTTTAATAAATCCAGTAATATTTGAGGAACATCAACCTTGGCTTTCTGAATATGAAAATGAATAAGATCAGCTACTTTTGTAGAAGTATGATTCCAAAAGTATCTTTGTAGTTTAATCTTTTCTTTTGCAGGTACAATAACTGTTTTATTGCAAGCGTGCATATAATCAGAAATAAGGAGACTACTTACAGAATTGATCTTGTCGTTTTCTAAATCTTGCCACCAATCGTGTGCATCGTCACTTATTTGTCTAGCAATGCAATAGTTTTTAAAAAAAGTTTCAAGTACTCTAATCTTAGTCGGTTGAATAAGTATAAAAGGAATACTGTGTCCTATGGATTTGTCTGCAAGACAGGAATAGTTTTTATAGTCTGGCAGCTTTTCTAATGTTATTTTTATATCAAATCTACAATGTAAGCTTTCCCAACTGTTAGCTTTGTCCATTGAGTCAAATGTAGTTAGAACGTGCTTTCTCATTTCTAGTGTTGCACAATTCTCACAAAAGAGAATCTGGCTATGCCTTGAAAAAAGATTAGCAACAGGAAGATGTTGTGCGGCCTTGTATGATAGGCTGTCTCCGTCTAGCATATTGTCATAGATCGTTTGTGACGCCCAGCCAAAAAGATTTGCCATAGCCAGCGAATGTAATTGCTTATCGGATAGTATTGAATTTATTGTTTTAGCAAAGTAAAAAGGGTAGGAAATGATCTCATCTATATTTTTACTTGCTGTAATTTTAGAAAGTGCTGTATGCAGTACATCTTCTGAGAGTTTTTTAAAAGGTTTGTATTGCATAGCTTGCAGTAATACTTTTTCAGCCTTAGTTTTATCCTGAAGAAAAGAATTTGATTGAATGTTTGCTTCTCTGCTTAGAGATTTTTGGTAAAGTGATAGTGCTTCAAGACATAGAGCTATTGAAACTGAGTTTGACTGAAAATAGCTTCTTCTACCATTTTTATTTGACTCAAGATACAGATTGTCACTGGTCCATGTTCCTTTGCTTTCTAATATGTCTGCTAATGTGTCTAGATCTTTCTTCCAACCAAGATTAATAAGACTAGATAGGGAAAGAGCAATTTGGACTGACGAAGGCGTATGAATTTTGTGTAAGCTTGTTAAGATGTCTTCACAAAGATGTTTTTTGTGTTCTCCAGTATAAACATGTGAAAGGAAATAAAAGAGAAGTGATGGCTCAGTGTAATATTTTGACTCGTATTGTTTCTTTTGAACTATGTTGTCAAAATATGTCATCAAGGCAGGAGTCCTAATGTTTAATAGAGATAGGAAGTATGCAATATTTGAGTTCACGCCAATATCAGTGTCCTGCCAATTTGATTTCATGTCTTGGACAGTAATCCAAGTAGTATAGGGACCTCCTGGATTGATTTCGGATTTCAACAAAAGTCTGGTGACTTTGGCCAAGATATTTCCAGTAATTAAGCTACGGTCAAATTTATAAAGTGAATACAATGCTGTAAATGTATCGTCTAAATCATCTGGGTAAGAAGCCTTCGTTTGGTTAGGAGCAACCATTCTGGGGTAGTAATTAACTGAACCGTTTTGTGAAAACTGAGTGAGAAGATATGCAGCTTTTTCCTGACATATTTTTTGTATTTCATTGTGATGACGAAGTGATGATAGGGAAGAAAGAATAAGACTTTCAGCAAAATTATTTTCTTGGGGTAAGCGAAGAAGGTGAATATATTGTTTAATTCTTTTGAGTAATGTTTCTTGCATGATGAAATAGAGCAGCAGCGTAAGCCTTGGCTCACGCTGCTGCTAAAGAGCTATGCCCAAGGATCAAAGTCGTCTTGCGGAAGAGAAAGCTGGTCTACTTTCTCCTTGCTACGAGCTTTTGAATCATTGAGAATATTCTCGATGAGGTGACTCATGATTGCTAATGTATAAATTGAATCAGGGCACGTCCGCTCGACCAGGCGGCTGATTCGGAGAAAGTGTAACAAAGGACCAATGAATTATCGCTCAAAATTTGTTCAATTAATTATGAAGAAACTAGCAAGGAGTGTTTTATAAATGAGATCACTTGCTAGTTTCTCCTAATTGTAATCACATCTTGCAGGATCATTTGGAGTAAGGCCAACAAACGTAATCAGAGAATTGCAAATGGTCTGAATAGAACTGTCTAGATAAAAGACGTGATCTTCGTTAGGGATTTTGATTTCTTGGACATTCTTGCCTTTAGCTATGAGTTGCTGATCGAGGAAATCGGCCTGAGCTGGGTCAATAGTGGTGTCGGACTGCGCCTGAACGAGCATTATTTTATTTGCTGTTGTAAGGGAACTTACACTGTCGATAATATCTGCCTGCGCGTAATATTTGCTATTAGCAAGAGTAGGAAGACCTCCAAAGTAGACATTAAATATTGATGTCTGAAGACTATTGAGAAGGGTAGGCCAGTCTGTTACGCCGTTGATAGAATAGGCACCATTAAAGAGGCTGGGATGGGCCACAATGCTCTTTAGTGCAAGATAGCCTCCGTAGCTGTTGCCGACAACATAGACGCCGGAAATGGGGTAATTAGAACCTAACGTTTTCTTTACTCCTTTAAGAGCTGTGACTACATCAGCTACATCGGCAACCCCAGCCTCGTCCTTCAAGCCTTCAGCAAAGGCCTTGCCGTGACCATAACTTCCAGTGTAATCAATTTTTAAGACGACGGCGCCATTGCGACGAGCTTCTTCAAGAGACCAGTCGTAGACACCATAGCTAAGATAAGACTGAATGGTTGGACCGATGTCTCGGTAAGGGCCACCATGGAGCCAAATGATGAGTGGCGACGCTTCGTCGGGCAGCTTGGCTGCCGTAGTGGAGACAGTGATTGGTTTGAGTAAGACCCCCCACACATCTCCATACTGAACAAGTTGATAAGGATTATTTACCGCTTCAATGCCAGATGTTTGAGGAAGATTGAACTGCGTGACTGTTCGACTAATATAATTGTACACAACGGGCACAACGGCATTGCCCTTCATTTGTAAGAAGGTGACATTGTTGCCAAGCTTAATCATGGCATCACCATATGATGTGTTTCCAGCAACCTGAATGATGTCGCCGGTAGTGAGATTGTATCGATAGAGATTCCAAATTTCTGGATTCTCTCTATTGGCCATGAAAAGAATAGTGTGAGAATCCAAGAAAACAAAATCTGCCACAGTATATGAAAGTTTGGTGATGCGAGTGCCGAGCATCATATTTTTTGATGGCCGTGCCAAATTAACCTGATAGAGGGCATTGGCTCCGTCACGATTGTCGAGATAGACAAGTGTTTTGCTGTCGGGGGAAACGCTAAAAAGACGATTTTCTTCAGTAAGAAGATCCCAGTCCTTTGAATTATTCTCTGTTGTTTCTGACGTTCCTTTTGTCTTAGTGTCGTATAGTATAAAATGGCTATTAATATCACTTGGTGTGGAATACTGATAATAGTAGACCCACTTTCCGTCAGGTGAGACCCCTCTGTACGAAACTCTTTCAATGCCGGCGAGAACGTCGAAAGGGTCGCTTGTAGTGACCGTTTCTGTGTTTGTACTTGCAAGAGCTGTGACAGCCGGCGCTGTAGTGCCTTCATTTGTACAATTAAAAGTATCTAGACTACATGAGTAGTAGGGTTTATTCTCAAGACTGCCATATCGTAAGATGACGGCGTTGTTGGCGGGATCACCTTGAATGAGATAGGCATATTCAAGACTAGCCGCCTGTGAATGATTTGGTAGCACTACTGCGCCCAAAATGAAAGTGACAACGTAGAATATATAAGATCTTCGCATTTTATTTATCTGGTATAATACAATTTACATCCATATGACAGAACATATTATTACCGCTTCTCATCTTACTAAAGAATTCGACAATTTCACAGCAGTCAAAGACATTTCGTTTGATATTAAAAAAGGCGAGATCTTTGCCTTTCTTGGACCAAATGGCGCAGGGAAGTCGACGACCATAAAGATGCTCACTACTCTGCTTGCTCCGACAAGCGGTACCCTTCGTGTTGCCGGAAACGATCCCGTAAAGCATCAAAACCGAGTAAGACACAGCTTCGGTATTGTCTTCCAAGATACAAGCCTTGATGACGATCTCACTGCCTATGAAAATATGGAATTTCACGCCGTGCTCTATGGCGTTTCAAAAGCAGACCGGAAGACTCGTATTGAAGAATTGATGAAGTTCGTCGAATTATGGGATAGAAAGGACAATCTTGTGCGAGAATTTTCTGGCGGAATGAAGCGACGCCTGGAAATTGCTCGTGGATTGGTCCACCACCCAAAAATCCTTTTCCTTGATGAGCCAACACTCGGTCTTGATCCACAGACGCGCAATCACATGTGGTCTTACATTGAAAATCTCAATAAGACAGAAGGAATGACTGTCTTCTTCACCACTCATTATATGGAAGAAGCCGCCCGCATCGCTCATCGCATTAGTATTATCGATCACGGTACCATTATTGCTTCTGGTAGTGCAGATGAATTGGTAAAGCAAACAGGCACCACTACTCTTGAAGAAGCCTTTTTGAAATTAACAGGAAATGTTATCCGAGAAGAAGAGGCTTCAAGTGCTGATCGCCTCCGTATAGCTCGTAAGCGTTTTCGACGATAATATTTACCACTACCATGAATACTATTTACATTCTTTGGCTAAGACAAGTTAAAAAATATTTTCGTTCACCTGCTCGTATCATCGGCTCACTTGGTCAGCCCCTTTTGTTTTTGCTCGCTCTTGGATATGGCTTCGGAGCGATCTATGCCAAGGCAGGTGGAGGAAACTATCTACAATTCTTGGCTCCTGGAGTTATTTGTATGAGTATTCTCTTTACCTCAGTTTTTTCTGGAATTGATGTTATCTGGGATAGGCAATTTGGTTTTTTGAAAGAAACCTTGGTGGCACCTGTATCACGTTTTAAAATCATGCTTGGACGAACTCTCGGAGGCGCTACTACGGCCACTATGCAAGGTTGCATTGTGCTCATTCTTGCCATTATCTTTGGCTTTCGGCCGGAGTATTGGTTTAATATTCCAATTGCTCTTGTGGTGATGTTTATTATTGCCGTTCTCTTTACTGCTCTTGGCACAGCCATCGCCTCTCTACTTAAGGATATTCAAGGCTTTCAGCTTATTGTGAACTTTCTTATTATGCCAATCTTCTTTTTGTCCGGATCTCTTTTTCCATTAACAAATGTGCCCGCTGCCATAAGTTTTATTGCCAGCATAGATCCTCTTTCATATGGCATCGATGCTTTGCGCTCCCTTATTATAGGCACATCATTGCATTCTTTAGGTCTTGATGTCGGAGTGCTTCTTGTACTCGTCTTCATCCTCTTGGGGATAGGCAGTTACTTATTCTCCCTGATTCAGATATAATTAGTCCATGCCGATAAGACATATGCTCCATAAGTATTGGTTTAAACCAGCTCGTTGGGGGCCGGTAGCTGTCTACTATCCATCGCTTTTTCCAGGATGGGTGGCTACGTTCGGATG
>Ga0302280_1001548_pt1 | contig 18788 bp, 12 predicted proteins | sample III_Fen_E1_1_FD_198771 | JGI IMG/M metagenome (GOLD analysis project Ga0302280, IMG submission 198771) | Peat permafrost microbial communities from Stordalen Mire near Abisko, Sweden - III_Fen_E1_1 | ecosystem: Environmental > Terrestrial > Soil > Wetlands > Permafrost | place: Sweden: Abisko... | reverse complement strand
CCGTGGCATAGGCCTGCTGAATAAACTGAAAGCCTATAAGCTGCAGGAGCAGGGCTACGATACCGTGGATGCCAACCTGAAACTTGGCTTTGAAGGCGACCAGCGCGACTATGGGGTTGGCGCCCAGATACTCCGCGACCTGGGCATCAGCCGGATGCGGTTAATTACTAATAATCCCGCCAAACGCACTGCTATACAGGGATATGGCCTTGAAATAGTGGAAAAGATACCCCTGCATACAGAAGCTAATCCCCATAATGAAAAATACCTCCGCACCAAGCAGGACCGCATGGGCCATGATCTGGGCATGGTGGAGAAATAATAAAAGGACGCAATTTAGTTTGGCTACGGTCAGCGAAATTTCGGCGCCTTAAACAATCACTATTGTATATTTGTACATATCCTTAGGCTTTTATCAGGCAAGTTTATTGCGCTGCGCTTCCCATATTTTGGAATTGTAACGTCCTGAAAAAAAGTCATTAATATGTTAAAAATCATTAAATGTTCCCGGTCCGCCTTCCCCGTAATACAAAATCCTATAATTTTGTACCAATGATTTGCTGTGAATAGTTTTATTCTGGTAAACCCTTAGTTTAACCCAAAACGAATCAGGAGAATGTTTAAAATTAGCGGGCTATTTCTAAAGCGCGTATTTTTTGTTATTGTATGTATCATTACTGTGTCATTGCATACTTATGCCCAAAATAATAAATCAACTGACAGTGTGCCGTCCTTAAATATAGATCAGTGTATCGCTTATGGCTTGCAGCATCATCCAAATATATTACAGTCGGGCATAGCTATATCCATCGCCAAAAAAACGAATCAAATTAATTTATCCGGATGGATACCGCAGCTAAATGCCTCCGGTATTATCTATCATTATTTTACATTACCTACTTCTTTTACGGAAAATCAGGCTAACCCCGGCGGTCCGTTGATTCCCGTTAAGGCCGGCTTGCACAATACAGCTACGCCTCAATTAACTGCCTCGGAGACATTGTTCAACCCCATCCTGTTATATGATGCCAAAAGCGCGCACTTGCTTGTACAGCAGGCGCAGCAGGCCAGCGACAGCACCAAAATAAATATCATTGCATCTGTTAGCAGCGCTTTTTATAACCTGCTTCTTACGTTGGAGCAGATAAGCGTATTAACGGAAGATACTGCCCGTAATTCAAAAAATTTAAGGGATACCTACCACCAGTATGTTGGAGGTATAGTAGATAAAACAGACTATAAAGAAGCCTATATAACCCTGAATAATTCTAAGGCCCAGCTAAAACAGCAAATGCTAAATGTAAGGCCCCAGTATGCTATCCTGAAACAGCAGATTGGTTACCCTCCTGAGAATAATTTTAATGTAAGTTTCGATACCGTGCAAATGGTGAAGCAGATAGCAATGGATACCGCCCAGCAATTGCAATATGGGAAACGTATAGAATACCAAATGCTTGAAACTGCAAAGAGCCTCCAGGAGCAGAACGTGAATTATTACCGTTATAGTTTTTTACCTTCAGCATCTGTTTTGTACAGCTATGATTATGAATTTGAAAATGGCAATTCCGCTGACCTCTTTTCCCAGGCTTATCCGTATTCTTATTTAGGCGGCTCTATCAGCATTCCCCTTTTTACCGGTTTTGCGCGGATTGAAAACCTTCAACGGTCAAAAATGCAGGAGGAAATAATTGACCTGAGTGTGGTAAACCTTAAATCAGTTATCTATTCACAATATTCAACCGCGCTTGCCAATTATAAAAGCAACCTGTATGATTTTTATATTATGAGAGACAACGTGGCTATGGCAAAAGATGTGTACGATGTAGTCTCCCTGCAATATAAACAGGGAATAGTGCCATATCTGAATGTGATAACCGCAGAGTCAGATTTGATTTCCTCCGAGATTAGTTATACTAATGCATTATTCCAGGTATTGCTTACCAAGGTAGATCTGGATAAAGCGATGGGCAATATACATTAAACGAATACGAATTAGATTTTTTACTGCATGAAAAAAGCATATTTAGCATTGTTAATTAGTTGTGCGTTACTTGCTTCCTGTAACCCTCCCAAGCCCCCTCCCTTGCCTCCGGTACCGGTAAACCTTTATACTGTAAAGTCGCAAATTGTGGAGTATTACGATAAATATCCCGCCAACACCGTGGCTTTGAGCCAGGTTGACATCAGGCCGGAAATACAGGGCTATATTACCGCCATGCCTTTTACTGAAGGTAGCCACGTACATAAGGGGCAGAAATTATATGAGATCGACCAGCGCCTATACCAGGAAGCCTATGATCAGGCTCTTGCGAATGTGGAAGTAGCAAAAGGAAACCTTGTCCAGGCACAGCAGGATGCTGACAGATATACATATCTGAATACAAAGGACGCTATTGCCAAACAAACCCTTGACCATGCCGTTATTACTTTGCAAAACGCAAAAAATTCAGTTGCTGCGGCAGAGCAGGCAACAAAAATGGCAGCTACTAATTTAACTTATTCTGTTATAACCGCTCCTTTCGATGGCACTATTGGTTTCAGCCAGGTTAAACTTGGAAATATGGTAACCATTGGACAAACTGTTCTTAATACTATTTCTACCGATGACCCAATGGGTGTTGATTTTTTAATTTCAGAAAAGCAATTGGCTTTTTTTGAAGAACTGAAAAATAGTAAACAGGAAACAATTGATTCACTCTTCACCATCATTTTGCCTAATGGGGCAATATATCCGCATTTGGGAAAAATTTCAGTAATAGACCGTGCAGTGGATGCACAAACAGGTACAATCCGTGTGAGGGCGGTTTTCCCTAATCCCGATTATTCCTTAAAGCCGGGGTTAAGTTGTGTTTTGAGGGTACATAATCAGGAAACAACTCCACAAATAATAGTTCCGAGTAGAGCAGTAGTAGAGCTGATGGGAGAATACTTTGTTTACCTGGCTAAAGATACTGTAACGCGTGACCCGAACGACTCCACAAAAACTATTCCTGCACATATAGCAATACAAAAGAAAGTACAGCTTGGGCAAACGATTGCGCCCAATGTAATTATTAAAAGCGGAATTAAAGAAGGCGATAAGATAGTGGTTGATGGAGTACAATCCTTACACACAGGTTCGAAGATAGCCTTGTCTAAAAAACCGGGCGAAGGGAAAAAGAATTAGGAATTAAAAATTAGGAATTAGGAATTAGGAGATGAAAGATGGAAATGTCATACAAGAAAAGAGTTATTCTTTTGCCATTCGGATAGTGAATTTATATAAGTTTTTGTGTGAACAAAATAAGGAGTATGTACTTTCAAAACAATTGCTTTGTTCCGGTACTTCTATAGGAGCTAATATTGAAGAAGGAATTGGGGGGCAATCGGAAATGGATTTTTTTGCAAAGCTAAATATTGCATACAAAGAGGCTCGCGAAACGCACTACTGGCTAAGGCTTTTAAGGTATACTGGTTATTTATCAGAAAGTGAATCAAAGTCAATGATAGATGATTGCGATGATATTCTCAAGATCATTGGCTCAATAATAAAAACTTTAAAAGCAAAACAAAACCTAATTCTTAATTCCTAATTCCTAATTATTAATGATAGCAGATACATTTATAAAAAGACCGGTTACAGCTATAGTTGTATCGCTTGTATTAGCTATAATTGGGGGCATTTGTATACTTAACCTTCCCGTTAACCAATACCCGGATATTACCCCGCCGGTTGTGCAGGTTACTGCACAATATACCGGGGCAGATGCACAAACGGTTGAACAAACCGTCGCTACTCCCATAGAAGAACAGATCAATGGGTCGCACGGCATGGAATACATGCAAAGCAACAGCGCTAATAACGGCCTGATGACCATTAATACTACTTTTAAAGTTGGGACCAATATTGACATCGCAACACTCGATGTTCAGAACCGCGTGAGTATAGCCACGCCTTTGCTGCCGGCCGCTGTAAGCCGTCTGGGCCTTCCGGTACGGGCTCTCAACCCGAGCGCATTAATGCTCGTAGCTCTATATTCTCCCAATGGCACACATAATATTACCTTTTTAGATAACTATACAAACATATTTATCCAGGATGCTTTGTTGCGAGTACCTGGCGTGGGGGCTATTACCACCCTGGCTGATAATTTCAGTATGCGGGTATGGCTGAACCCGGATAAAATGGCAGCTTATTCCCTGTCACCTACAGATGTTATCAATGCTTTGAATGAACAAAATTTACAGGTAGCCGCCGGTTCAGCAGGCGTGCCGCCACAGCAAAAAACACAGACCTACGAATTAAGTATACTAGTAAACGGGCGCCTCAGCAAAGTTTCTGACTTTGAAAAGATAATAGTTAAGACAAACCCAGATTCAGGCTCGTTGGTTTATCTTAAAGACGTTGCCCGAGTGGAATTGGGTAAATTTACCTATTCCAGCAATTCTTATGTGGATGATAAACGCGCTTCTATTCTAACCCTTTATCAAACCCCCGGCAGTAATGCCCTGGAAACAGCCGCTGCTGTAACCAAGGAACTTGAAGCATTAAAAAGATCATTCCCTTCTGATGTAGCATATAATATTCCTTTTGAAACAGTAACTGTGGTCAAAGTTTCTATGCAGGAGGTGGTGCAAACCCTTCTTATTGCCCTCTGCCTGGTTGCGTTCGTTGTATTTCTGTTTCTTCAGAACTGGCGTGCCACACTTATTCCGGTTCTTGCCATTCCGGTATCCATTCTCGGCACTTTTGCCTTTTTTATTCCTCTTGGGTTTACTATTAACACGCTTACCATGTTTGGCTTTGTATTGGCCATTGGTATTGTGGTAGATGATGCCATTATAGTTGTGGAAGCTGTGCAGCACTACATTGATCATGAAAAAATGGACGTTAAGGAGGCAACCACCCGCGCCATGAAAGATATTTCTGCTCCTGTTATTGCTATTGCATTAATCCTCGCTTCGGTCTTTGTGCCGGTAGGTTTTATACCCGGAATAGTTGGTCGCCTATACCAGCAGTTTGCCATCACTATCGCTGTATCTATTCTAATATCGGCTTTTATTGCTTTATCTCTTACTCCTGCACTATGCACATTACTTTTGAAGCCTCAACATATCGACAAAAAATCAACCGGGTTATATAAATTTTTCTATCATTTCGATACCTGGTTCGAGCGTATAACCAACAGTTATTCCGATGGGGTACAGGCAGGTATCCGCAATTCAAAATATGTTGTCATATTATTGCTCTGCATTGGCGTGGGCGCATTCTTCTTATTTGAGCATAAACCATCAGGCTTTATTCCGAGCGAAGATGATGGGCTCATCTATGTAACTTATGAATTACCTGAAGCTTCTGCCACCATACAATCAGTAGATGTGTTGACACAATTGATGAAAGTAGTATCCACCACTCCGGGTGTGGAACACTACGCAGCTTTGGCTGGGTTTAATGTTATTACCGGGGCGACAAAATCAAATAGCGGTACTATTTATCTCCAGTTAAAACGCTGGGACGAACGTAATGACGCGGGAGAAAAAATACCCAACATTATTAATGTAATAAATGAACGTATCGCAAAGGCGAATATAAAAAATGCAAATATCGTAGTTATCCCGCCTGCTCCTATCCCTGGTATCGGCCAAACTGCAGGATTTAGTTTCCAGATAGAGCAGCGCAATACGAACGATGACGTACATGCCTTTGAAAAAGTAGTGAACAACTTTGTGACTGAAGCGAATAAGAATCCTGCTATAACTGGTGCATTCTCATATTACTCAGCGCATACCCCAAGTTATAACCTGACAGTAAACAGGGAAAAATGCAAAAAAATGGGCGTCAGTATTTCAGATGTATTTACTGCCATACAGGCCTATATGGGAAGTATTTATGTGAATGACTTCACATTATACAACCGTACATTCCACGTAGTGGTACAGGCCGATACCACTTACCGCAGGATGATAAGCAGTATGGATAAATATTATGTCAGGAACCAGGTCGGGACCATGCTGCCCCTAAGTTCGCTTATCAGCTACCAACCTACAGAAACAGCGCCATTGCTTTCGCATTTTGATATTTTCCGGTCTGCCGAAGTGGACGGTTCATCGCCCGAAGGCTATAGTACAGGCCAGTCTATAGATGCGCTGAAAGATGTCGCGGCAAAAGTTTTGCCACAGGGCTATGGGTATGATTTTTCCGGTTTGAGCTATGAAGAAATACAGGCAGGTTCCATGACTATTTATATCTTCCTGTTTTCACTCACATTTGTTTTTCTGTTTCTTGCCGCGTTGTATGAAAACTGGTCCGTGCCTTTTTCTGTATTGCTGGCGGTGCCAATTGGCGCTTTTGGGGCCATTCTTACACTGACCTGTATCCCAAGCCTTACCGACAATGTATATGCTCAAATCGGGCTTATCACATTGATCGGGCTTGCTGCCAAGAACGCGATATTGATAGTAGAGTATGCCAAAGTCCGTGTGGACAGCGGCGAAGACCTTATAAAGTCAACAATTGATGCAGTGCGGCTGAGGCTCCGCCCAATTGTTATGACCTCCCTGGCATTTATTTTAGGGGTATTACCACTCGCTTTGGCCAGTGGGGCAGGCGCGGTGGCACGCCGCACTATTGGTTTTACCGTACTCGGCGGAATGGTGGCAGCATCATCAATTGCTATATTTATAGTGCCTGTTCTCTTCGTTGTTATTATTAAAATATCTTATGGAAAAAAGAAATTGGAGGAAATGGCGGCGAAGAAAGGAGAAATGGAAGGAAATGCACAACATGCCTAATTAGGAATCAGGAATTAAAAATCAGGAATTGAAAAGTGGAAATATCATACAGGAAAAGAGTTATGCTTTCGCAATAAGGATTGTAAACCTGTATAAGTTTTTATGCGAACAAAAAAAGGAGTTTGTGCTTTCAAAACAAATGCTTAGATCTGGTACGGCAATCGGGGCAAATATAGAAGAGGGTATAGAGGGACAATCAGAAAAGGATTTTTTTGCAAAGCTAAATATTGCATATAAAGAAGCCCGCGAAACTCATTACTGGCTCAGGCTTCTCAAAGATACCGGTTATTTGTCTGAAAGTGAATCAAAGTCAATGATTGACGATTGTGATGATATTCTTAAGATTATGGCTTCAATAATAAAGACAGTAAAAACAAAGCTAAACCTAATTCCTAATTTTTAATTATTAATTAACCAGTGATAGCAGATACATTCATAAACAGGCCGGTTACCGCGATCGTTACAGCGATTGTAATAGCTATACTGGGTATTATCTGTATTTTTACTCTTCCTGTAAACCAGTATCCGAATATTACCCCGCCGGGCGTATCTGTAAATGCTACTTATACCGGCGCTGATGCCATAACTGTGGAGCAAACGGTTGCCACCCCGCTCGAGGAAGCAATAAATGGTGTAAAAGGAATGGAATTTATTCAAAGCAATAGTACAAGTACAGGTTCTTTGTCTATAAACGTAACCTTTAAGGTAGGCACAAATGTTGATATTGCCGCACTTGATGTTCAGAACCGTGTAGGCATAGCCACTCCTTTGCTGCCTTCATCTGTTAGTCGCCTGGGGCTTACGGTACGCGCTAAAAACACGAGCGCTTTAATGATGGTGGCTATCTATTCCCCGAAGGGAACGCATAATATTACTTTTTTAGATAACTACAATAATATCTATATTATGGACGCCCTACTCCGCGTGCCGGGCGTAGGGGATATTACTACACGAGCTGATAATTTCAGCATGCGTGTATGGATGGATCCGCAAAAAATGGCCTCTTATTCACTTACCCCGTTGGATATTACCAGTGCCCTGAATGAACAAAATGTGCAGGTGGCAGCAGGAGCAGTAGGAGCACCACCGCAGGATGCAAACCAGACCAATGAAATGACGGTACTTGTGAATGGGCGGCTGAATAAGGTTTCCGACTTTGAAAATATAATAGTTAAAACAGTGCCAACCACAGGTGAAATGGTTTACCTTAAAGACGTTGCGAGGGTGGAGCTGGGTAAATTTACATTTTCAAGCAATTCTTATGTTGATGGTAAGCGCGCATCCTTTTTAATGGTGTACCAGGCGCCTACAAGCAATGCCATGGATGTGGCAAATGGCGTTTACGCGGCGCTTGAAAATTTAAAAAAATCATTCCCGGAAGATGTTGACTACAAAGTTCCTTTCGAAGCAGTAACCATTGTAAAAGTTTCCATGGCTGAGGTGGAACAGACATTGTTAATAGCTCTTTTTCTTGTCGCCTTTGTTGTATTTTTATTTCTTCAGAACTGGCGCACGGCCATTATTCCAATTTTGGCTATTCCTGTTTCTATTCTCGGTACATTTGTTTTTTTTGTTCCGTTAGGGTTTACCATCAACACACTTACCATGTTTGGTTTTGTACTGGCAATTGGTATAGTGGTAGATGATGCCATTATTGTGGTGGAAGCAGTTCAGCACTATATTGATGTTGAAAAAATGTCCCCTAAAGAAGCTACTTCACATGCCATGAGAGACATAACAGCGCCTGTTATTGCCGTAGCACTGATATTGGCTTCGGTGTTTGTTCCGGTAGCTTTTATACCGGGCATTGTTGGCCGTCTATATCAGCAGTTTGCTATTACCATTGCCTTTTCAATACTTATCTCAGCATTCGTGGCATTGTCATTAACGCCTGCTTTGTGTACCTTACTTTTAAAGCCTCACCGCATAGATGAAAAATCAAAAGGGCTGGATAAGTTTTTCTTTTGGTTCAATACCCGTTTTCATAAGTTTACAAATTATTATTCAAACGGGGTAAAGCGTGGCATCCATTCTTCAAAATATGTGATCATTGTTTTGATTTGCATTGGTGTCGCTACGTTTTTCCTGTTCAAATATAAACCGGCTGGTTTTATTCCGAATGAAGACCTGGGGCGGGTTATGATTACATACGAATTGCCCGAAGCGTCGTCTACGGTTCAGTCTGTAGAGTTTATTACCAAACTAATGAAAGTAATAGGGGAAACGCCCGGGGTAGCGCACTTTGGAGCTTTAAGTGGCCTGAACATCAATAATGGGGCCACAAAATCCAATAGCGGCACTATATTCTGCCAGCTAAAACCCTGGGACGAAAGATCTGAAATCAGCCAGCAGGTGCCGGGCATCATAGACACAATGTATAAGCGCATTGCTATGGCAGGGCTGAAAAATGCAAAGGTGGTAGTGATGCAGCCGGCGCCTATCCCTGGCATTGGTATATCGGCAGGATTTACTTTCCAGATAGAACAGCAAAACACCGGCGATGATGTGCACGCTTTTGAAAAAGTAGTGAGCAAGTTTTGTGCGGAAGCGAATAAAAATCCTGCTATTTCCCGCGCTGTTAGTTATTATTCTGCTCATACGCCAAGTTATGACCTGACGGTGGACAGGGACAAATGCAAAAGAATGGGGGTTAATATCTCAAATGTCTTTTCTACCATTCAGTCCTATATGGGTAGCTCATACGTGAACGATATTACGCTTTATAATCGTACTTACCATGTAGTCATTCAAGCGGATACAGTATATCGCCGGGTGGTATCTGATATGGATAAATATTATGTCCGCAATCAGGCAGGGAAAATGCTGCCTCTTAGTTCGCTCATTACCTATGTACCGATAGCAGCCCCGCCGGTAATACCGCATTTTAATATTTTCCGCGCTGCAGAGGTAGATGGGGGTTCAGGTCCCGGCTACAGTAGGGGGCAAACCATGGACGCCCTGAAAGATGTTGCTGCTAAAGTATTGCCAAGAGGGTATGGGTATGAATGGTCGGGGCTGAGCTATGAAGAAATTGTCGCGGGTGGGCAGACTATTTATATCTTCCTATTTTCTCTTACATTCGTTTTTCTCTTTCTGGCTGCATTGTATGAAAGCTGGTCTGTGCCATTTGCAGTAATGCTTGCAGTGCCAATCGGGGCTTTTGGGGCCATTCTCACGCTTACATTTATACCGGCGCTCAGCAATAATGTATATGCTCAAATTGGCCTTATCACATTAATAGGTTTAGCTGCCAAGAACGCTATTCTTATAGTAGAGTATGCCAAAGTCCGTGTGGACGCAGGTGAAGAACTTATACAATCCACTATTGACGCGGTAACTCTCAGGTTGCGGCCAATTATTATGACTTCGCTTGCTTTTATCTTTGGCGTATTGCCTTTGGCACTAGCCACAGGGGCAGGCGCTGTAGCCCGAAAAACCATTGGATTCACGGTATTGGGCGGAATGATCGCAGCTTCATCGCTGGCTATTTTCTTTGTTCCGGTGCTATTTGTTGTGATTATAAAAATCGCTTATGGGAAAAAACAATTAGACTATCTTGTGCAGCATCATGACGAATTGGCGGCGAAAGCGGAGGAAGAATCTGAAATTAAGCCTGAGTAATAAACCTCTATAAAGTCAAAACATTTTTACCACGTAACTCCCAAACTGAAAATCCCTTCAAACATCCATAGTTGCTGGCGGGCAATTCCTTCATAAACAGGTATCCCACTAAGGTTTGCGTAGGCTATTTTACCTGTTAGCTCCATGTAGAACCATTTTATCGGGACGACCCTAAACCCACTTTTTAAACCTGCAGTATAGCCGCCATATTGCCACCACCCTTTGCCATTGCCGAAGCCAAAGAAATTGCTAAGCACTTTTGGCCCTACATTATTATCGTTACCCATGATCGTGTTTTCAGCATGTGGAAGCATGATGCCAATACCGCCCTTTAAGATTCCCTGGATATTAAATCCATAGTCTGTTTTTCCGATTAACCGGACCCTGTCTACATAGTTTATCATTACATGGTTAGCCCCGTTGTGCAACATATAAGTGAAATATTCAGGTGTTAAAACCACATTGCTGTCGACCGCTTCTCCATTTACTTTGCCTTTGATATTCACCTGCTGGTTTGCACTGACAGTGTATTTGGTATGGTCGAGGCTAAATTCAAGCCCATGGGTATGTTTTTCATTGAAGAAGCAACCAAAGCGGATATTAAATTGCGGGATAGCTATTTGTTTATTTAATATACCTGTGTTCCATTCTGGTTCATCATGGCCTTTTACATCTGATAATGTAAAATTATTTCCTTGTTCATTTTGGCTTACCGTAATGTTAGATGGAGCCCATGCATCGCTATTGTAACCCCATGATATATACCATTGCTTTTTAACCGGAGATTGTCCATGAACGGTTAAAAAGCTTAAAATCAACAATCCTGCGAGGGCAGGCTTCAAGATAGTTTTTCCCATTAGTCTTGTTCAGTTTTTTATAGAAAGACGTCTGAGGTTTTGCTATATTGTAAATTGGAGAATATAAATCTTATAATCCTTATATCCAATAAAGTATAATTCAGATAGCTTACGGAAACAAATTCCCAACATATCTTGGGAATGGGATAGCTTCTCTTACGTGAGGCAATTTGCATACCCATGTAATGATACGCTCTAAGCCAAGCCCAAAACCGCTGTGCGGCACCGAACCATAGCGACGAAGATCTAAATACCATTCAAAAGCGCTCATTGGCAATCCGTGATGGTTGATAGCTTCTATAAGTACATTTATATCTGTTTCACGCTGGCCGCCGCCTACTATTTCGCCATAACCTTCCGGGGCAAGCACATCCACACCGCGGACAAATTTAGGGTTGCCATCCACTTCTTTCATATAGAAAGCTTTGATGGCTTTCGGCCAGTTATATACCATTATCGGGCGGTCGAAAAGGCGGGTAAGCACCGTTTCGTCGCTGCCACCAAAATCATTACCGTATTCAAAGTTCCTTGCGGAATTCAACCATACGGGGATATTGCGTTCCGCTTCTTCGAGTTCTTTTATTTCTATTTTCAGGAGGCGTACTTTTTCTTCGTTAAAAGCAATGGCTCCTTTTTTCATGCCCGGTTGTTTAAGCGCTGCTTCACGTTCTTCAATGTCTTTTTTAGTAGCTTCTATACGCTCTTTAGCAGCGGCAAGGTCAGCTTCCAGCAGGGCGATAGCATTTTGCCCGTCCACTTCTTTTTCACCGCGTATCATCGCTACTGCATCATGATAAGGGATACGCGGGAATGGCTGGGTAATAGTTTCGAGTTGGGCAGTATCTCTTTCAATTACCTTTAGTTCATTTTTGCATTTCTCAAGTACATCCGTTACTACATGCCTCAAAAAATCCTCGATCAGGTCCATGGTCATATCCAGGTCGTAGAAAGCCATTTCTGGTTCTATCATCCAGAATTCTGACAAGTGGCGGCGGGTCTTGCTTTTTTCCGCTCGGAAGGTCGGGCCGAAAGTATATATTTTGCCCATCGCCATCGCCATTGCTTCGCCATAGAGTTGGCCGCTTTGGGTAAGGTATGCAGGGGTTTCAAAGAAATCAGTTTCAAAAAGTGTCGAAGTCCCTTCCACTGCATTTCCGGTAAAAATCGGTGCATCCATCTGCACAAATTCGTTCTTCTGGAAATAGCTGTGTATAGAAAATATTATAGTATTCCTGATGCGCATAATCGCCCATTGCCTGCGGCTGCGTAGCCACAAATGCCTGTGGTCAAGGAGAAAATCTACCCCGTGGTCTTTTTTCCCTATGGGATAGTCCTCTGCATTCTGATATATTTCAATATCCTGCGCTTGTATTTCATAGCCTCCTTCCTGGCGCGCATCGGGGTTTACTTTGCCGGTTATTTTTACAGAGCTTTCAAGCCCCAGCCTTTTAGCAGCTTCAAACTTTTCATAGCCTACCGTTTCTTCCAGTATTACACATTGAACAAAGCCGGTGCCATCGCGAAGTACGATGAATACAATTCCCTTGCTGTCACGCCGGTTTTGAACCCATCCTTGCAGGGTAATAGTTTGGTTTTCATGCTTATGAATATTCTCGATCGAAATAAAATTGCTCCGGGCTTCCATCTTGTTTATTTTTTTGGTATATTGAGGCCTATTATTGTTTTATCTTTGTCAGAAAAACGAAATACCCTAAAAGGTTTTCCGTTGGCAACAGTTAAAAATTTATGCGAAACCAGCGGAAATATACGTTAATGCAACAGATGCAAAACTAAGCAAAAATGCTAAAACAAGGACTTAGTCAGAAGTTACTTCAAAAATTATCGCCGCAGCAGATACAATTTATCCAACTGCTGCAACTGAATACTGCCGAACTGGAAGAGCGCATAGAAGAAGAAATAACTGATAACCCTGCCCTGGAAAATGAAAAAACTGACGATCCGGGAGAAGATGCGCAGGAGAGCCTTGAGAAAGAAACCGAAAGCGAAATTGAAAATGATATTGACGGGAGTGAAGAGGATGATCTGAATTATGAAGACGAATTCGAGGAAAACCTGAGCGACTATCTTGGTGATGATGACGACTATGCATACAGTAGCGCCGATGCCGCTGAAGAAAAGAAAGATATTCCCTTTGCTACCGTAAATACCCTGTATGATACGCTTATGGAGCAACTTGATTCCATTCGTATCTCAGATAGGGAAAAAGAACTTGCCCGCCATTTGATAGGGATGATAGAAGAAGATGGCTATCTGCGCAGGCCGCTGAAAAATATAGCCTATGATATGGCTTTCCTTAACCAGATACAGACCAATGAAGCCGAACTGGAAAAAGCGCTTCATATCATCCAGAGTTTTGATCCACCCGGCATAGGGGCGCGCAACCTCGTAGAGTGTCTTTGTATACAGCTCAATAAAAAGGGGACCCACAACCCGGTAGTGCAGCTTGCAAAAAAGATCATCACTCACCACATGGACGACCTTGCCAAGAAACACTACGATAAACTGGTGAAAAGCCTGAAGGTCGACAAAGACAAACTGAAGGAGGCTATAGATATCATTACCCACCTGGACCCGAAACCCGGCGAATCCCAGGTGAGTACAAAAACACAATATATCATTCCCGATTTTATTGTAACCAATAATGATGGCGAACTACAGGTAATTTTAAATTCCAAAAATGCCCCGGAACTCCGGGTAAACCGCGGCTACCAGGAAACCATTCGCGGTTACCAGGAAAGCAACGTTAAAAATAAAAACCTGAAAAGCCAGGTACAGTTTATCAAGCAGAAACTCGACAGCGCCAAGTGGTTTATTGATGCTATAAAGCAGCGCCAGCAAACCCTGCTATATACCATGCGTACCATAGTAGAGTACCAGCAGGATTTTTTCCTTACCGGCGATGTGGAAAAACTGGAGCCAATGATACTAAAGGACATAGCCGATAAAATCGGCATGGATATTTCCACTGTATCCCGTGTAGTCAGCAGTAAGTATGTACAGACAGAATTTGGTATTTATTCGTTGAAGGAATTTTTCAGTGAAGGGATACAGACCGAAAGTGGTGAGGAAGTTAGCAACCGTGAGGTAAAACAAATCCTGAAAGACATTATTGGCAAAGAAAGCAAAAGAAGACCGCTGACAGATGAAAAACTGACAAGTATGCTGAACGAAAAGGGCTACAATATAGCCCGCCGTACCGTAGCCAAGTACCGTGAGCAACTGAATATACCGGTGGCGAGGCTTAGGAAGGAAATTTGATCTATCCTAGATTGATTATTAATAACCGTGTTTTCTAAACTTTTTTTCAAATAAGCCAATACATAGTAAAAAAATGCGGAATTTTGTAAAAATACTTATTTCTGCATGGGGCTGATGAATGACATATTCAGGCGATATATTCTCAGTAAAATGAAGAATATAGATGGCTTTATGAAACACCCTGAGGCTGTGCAGGATAGGGTGCTCAAAAATCTTATTCTCCGCGCTCAGAGCACTGAATGGGGGAAAACGCATTCTTTCAAAAGCATTAAAACATATGATGATTTCAGGAGGTTGGTCCCTATTCAGGACTACAATTCCATGAAACCTTTTATTGAGCGTACCATGCTGGGCGAGCAAAACGTCCTTTGGAGTGGTGATATCCGCTGGTTCGCCAAGTCGTCAGGTACAACAGATGATAAGAGTAAATTTATTCCGGTCAGCCGCGAATCTTTATACGGCTGTCACTACAAAGCAGGCAAAGACATGTACTGCCTGTATTATAATATGAACCCAAAGGCCAACCTGGCCGGTGGCAAGACCCTCGTACTGGGCGGCAGCCATCAGATGAACAAAATGAACCGCCGCGCCAATTACGGAGATCTCTCTGCAGTGCTTATTCAAAATGCCCCTCTTTGGGCAGAACTGAAACGTGTGCCTTCCCTGGCTATCACATTGATGGACAATTGGGAAGAGAAAGTGGAAAAAATGGCCAATGCCACAATAAACCATCGTGTTACCAACATTTTGGGGGTGCCTACATGGACAGTGGTCCTGATAAAATACCTCTTTGAAATGACAGGAAAGGATGACCTGTCAGAGATATGGCCAAGCCTGGAACTGTATATACATGGCGGGGTAAGTTTTACTCCGTATGAAGAATTGTTTCGTAAGCTCATACGCGGTAGCAATATGCATTATATGGAATCTTATAATGCCTCCGAAGGGTTTTTTGGCATGCAGGACCAAATGAATAGCAAGGACTTGCTTTTGATGCTTGATTATGGTATTTTTTACGAATTCATCCCTGCCGGGCAGAAGGACAATCCTGACGCGGAGGCGATTCCTTTGCAGGCGGTCGAACTTGATAAAGATTATGCCGTAGTTATTTCATCAAACAGTGGCTTATGGCGGTATTTTATTGGCGATACGGTAAAATTTTATTCTAAAGATCCTTACCGTATCCGGGTAAGCGGCCGTACAAAACACTATATCAATGCTTTCGGCGAAGAAGTGATCATTGAAAATGCAGAGAAAGCCCTGGCCCTTGCCAGCCTTAGTACAGATTGCATTGTGAGCGATTTTACAGCCGCGCCGGTATATTTCAGCAGCGGTTCAAACGGGGCGCACGAGTGGCTTATTGAGTTTGATAAAGCGCCTGCGGACCTTACTTATTTTATACAACTGCTCGACCAAAACCTGAAAAACCTGAACAGCGACTACGAAGCCAAACGCCATAAAGATATAGCCCTGCGGATGCCAATAGTGCGAATGTTAAAAAAAGGCACTTTCTATAACTGGATGAAAAAACGCGGCAAACTTGGTGGCCAAAACAAAGTGCCAAGGCTGTTTAATACCCGCCAGTTTGTAGATGATATTATTAAATTTGTAAATGAGCAGGGAAACCTTTCAAGAGGAGACCTGGGCACCTCCGTAGATTAGTTTAACACAATGCCAACGCATACGATAAGTACACAAAAACTCAGTTTATCTATCATTGAAAAAATACTCAATGAGAAAAGCGAAATAAGCCTTTCGCCTGAAAGCGATGCCGCCATCAAAAAATGCAGGGATTATCTGGATAATAAACTCCATACATCAGACACCCTTCTTTATGGTATCAATACTGGTTTTGGCGCATTATGCAATATAAAAATTGAACATTCCGACCTTAATTTATTGCAGGAAAACCTTGTACGCAGCCATGCCTGCGGAGTAGGCGAAATAGTGCCGGAAGTAATTATTAAATTAATGCTCCTGCTGAAAATACAGTCGCTTGCTTATGGCTTTTCGGGGGTAAAGGTAGAAACAGTAGAAAGATTAATTTATTTTTTTAATAATGATTTACTCCCTGTTGTCTATACCAAAGGATCACTTGGCGCATCGGGCGATTTGTGCCCGTTGGCACATCTAAGTTTGCCTTTGATAGGAGAGGGTGAATTTATTATTAATGGTAAAACCCGGCCTGCAAAGGATGTGTTGGCCGAACATATATTAGCCCCATTGCACCTTGCTGCCAAAGAAGGGCTTGCCTTGTTGAACGGCACTCAATTCATGGGCGCTTACGGCGCATATTGCCTGCTGGAAGCAAGGCGTTTAAATTATCTTTTTGACTTGACCGCTGCTTTGAGTTTAGACGCTTTTTCCTGCTGTACCCGTCCGTTTTGGCCTTATATCCATAATATCCGCCCCCATGCAGGGCAAATGGAAACTGCCCAAAGTATCATAGATATTCTCGAAGGCAGCGAAATAGTCAGCCAGCCCAAGGAACAGGTGCAGGACCCATATTCATTCCGCTGTATTCCGCAGGTGCATGGTGCTACAAGGGATGCCATTGAACATGTGGGAAATGTTTTTGAAGTCGAGATCAATTCCGTTACAGATAACCCGAATATTTTCCCAAATGAAGATTTGATCCTTTCCGGCGGAAATTTTCATGGTGAGCCTTTGGCTATCACTCTTGATTATCTGTGTATTGCCCTTCATGAACTTGGCAGTATATCTGAGCGCAGGGTGTTTAAGTTATTAAGTGGCGTGCGGGGGTTGCCGGAATTCCTTATCGCCCAGCCGGGATTGAATAGCGGCCTGATGATACCACAATACACCGCGGCTGCACTGGTAAGTGAAAATAAACAACTTTGTACGCCTGCCTCGGTAGATTCTATCAGTAGCAGCAACGGCCAGGAAGACCATGTGAGCATGGGCGCCAATGCCGCCACAAAACTCTACCGCCTTATCCAAAACCTCAAAAACATCCTTTCGATAGAATGGCTTACTGCTGCACAGGCCATTGAATTTCGTAAGCCATTAAAGACCTCCCAGAAATTGGAAACCCTTCTTTCTTCTTATCGTAAAACTGTACCTTTTATAGAAAAGGACAGGATTCTGCACGAGGATATAGTGAAGACTGCCGAGTGGATGGGGAGTATCACGAATATTGGAACATGGATTTGAACTATCAAAGTAGAAATATATTAATTTTTCGTGGTTAGCTAACCGGAATTGATAGTTTTGCATTCAAATAACTTTAGGAAGTAAAAATACAATGACCCAGCTTAGATATTTTTTTGCCGACTACATGCGGATGGTTGGAAAAACCAAACTACGTATATTTATTGTTTGGGCCACCGCCGGTGGGGTAGGTATATTCTTTTACCGTTTTGAGCGAAGTATGTATTTGATATTTGGCAAATCCTGGTCATTCTTTCGCCTGCTTATTTTACCATTGCTGTTATTGGCCGAAGCATATTCAAAATGCGATATAAATTATAAGGCTGATATAGGCCCCGGCCTCAAGATATTGCATACAGTTTCCGGTATTACTATAAGCGGTCTCGCGGTAATTGGAAAAAATATCACCTTGTCCGGAGGCAATACAATTGGTGGAAGGAGGCTTAACGACAAGTTGCCTTATATTATCGGCGATAATGTTTATTTAGGGGTTAATGCCATCATTATTGGCCCTGTTATTTTAGGGAACAACGTAAGTGTTGCTGCCGGTTCAGTTGTGATGAAAGATGCACCTGATAACTGCACTCTTATTGGCGTCCCTGCAAGGGATATTCTAATTCATTTACGAGATTATTGGGAGGAAGAATAAATATCATCGCGATGTGCCGTTAGCATGGTTATCGGTGGTTCCAGAATTTTAATAAGTTTGTATAATGGAAGAACCAATTTATTCTACAAATAGACATACATTGTATTTTTTCAAATTTGTTCTTCTTATCTTGCTCCAGCATTTTTAATGGGATTCGTCATTTTGCTAAGGTGTAAATTCATCCGGATGGTTGGTTTGGTTGTGAATAAGCAGTATATATTTCTTCATATTCTTCATATTCTTCATATTTTTTATTATATTTGATTTATCAATCACTTAAAAATAACGTATGAAAAAGGCAATCTTAGTTATTATTTTAATTTTATTTATAAAAATAAGTGCGCATTCCGCGGCCAGACCTTTTGCTGAAGTGGGTACCAGTTGGACTTATGTTTGGTCATTTGAGGGGGGATTTACTGTTGGCTATAGCTGTATAAAAG
>Ga0302280_1001545_pt1 | contig 18795 bp, 8 predicted proteins | sample III_Fen_E1_1_FD_198771 | JGI IMG/M metagenome (GOLD analysis project Ga0302280, IMG submission 198771) | Peat permafrost microbial communities from Stordalen Mire near Abisko, Sweden - III_Fen_E1_1 | ecosystem: Environmental > Terrestrial > Soil > Wetlands > Permafrost | place: Sweden: Abisko... | reverse complement strand
GACATTATTTAATAGTAATAATTTAATAATTGAAATTTATATCAATATAACAGGTCAACAAGGTCAAATACCTCCATTTAATTATACATTACCAATTGATAATATTATAAAACAAGATTGTCCTGGATTAAGTAAAAATGCTAAAATATTAATTAAAAAGAATAAAAATTCAAATCAAAATGATAGTGACAGCGATGATGAAAAAAGTAATGAATTTTGTTTTGTGGATATACAATGTGTAATGCCAATAATACCGCCACCAATAGATATTACCAAAGAATTATGTGATTTAAATATATGCGAGAATGATATAACTTATAATATATGTATAAAATTAGATGAATGTGATGTAGAAAGTATCAATAATACATTTGGTAGTAATCAAATATTAGAAATAACCGAATATCGTAATGTGAATGAACATATTTATCGACCAGTTCATAAAAAAATAGGATCAAATCCGACTTTAACAAATATTATTACAGCATTTATAAGTATTGGATGGACATCACCAAATATATCAGCAAATCCAGTAGAATTAAATTTAGTAACTAAAGAGGATATTAAATATGTAGTGATTAATCGTGTAGGTGCTAATCCTAATATAATACCATATCCATATTTAATAGGTGCATCATGTACAACAGATGTAAATTGTCCATCAAATGATCCTGCAAATATGGTATTAATAAAAGATGAAGATTGTAATATTTGTTGGACTCCTATTTGTCCAATTAGAGGACCTAAAGGTGATCAAGGTTTAACAGGTCCGACAGGTCCGCCTGGTCCAAGTGGTGGTCATGGTCCAACAGGTCCAATGGGTATGAGAGGTTTTCAAGGAGCTTCAGGTAATCAAGGACCAACCGGAACAATAGGTTCAACGGGTCCGCAAGGTTTTCAAGGACCAACTGGTTTAAGTGGTATTTCAGGTTCACCGGGTGCTCAAGGTCCTACTGGTGCAACTGGAACCCAAGGAGCTCAAGGAAGTACAGGACCGACCGGAACTAATGGTACAAATGGTGCTACGGGACCAACTGGAGCACCAGGTACAGCTGGATCAACAGGTCCTCAAGGTCCTCAAGGTCCTCAAGGTCCAACTGGTACAAATGGTACAACTGGACCAACAGGTTCTATTGGTCCAACAGGTCCTACTGGTTCAATAGGTCCAACCGGACCAACTGGACCAATGACAATTGGATCAACTGGAGCAACTGGTCCAACAGGTCAGATAGGTATACCTGGGGCAATTGGTCCAACAGGTTCAACAGGACCAACTGGAGGAAGTGCTGGTATTACTGGAGCAAATTTAGGAGGAGGAACTGGTCAAATATTAATATCGGTAAATAGTGGTGTTATATCATTTAGAACTTTAGATAATGGTCCTAATATATTAGTAACACAAGATTCACCGTTACCAAATACTGTAACAGTTGGAGTAAATCCTAATTTTACATGGGGAGTAACAACATTTTCTGGTGGTTCAACAGGTGCCGGAGGAGCAGCAGTAGTAGCAGCTGGTTCAGGTTTAACATTTAATGCTGGTGCAGGTTTATATACAAATGATATAGAAGAGACTACCTCAGGTATGGGTGTAACAATTGCTAAAACGGAAATCTCTTTCCCACATGATATTGGAGTTAATGTATTGGATGGAGGAATAAAATTGGATAATATTCTATCTGGACCAGTAGGAACACAAGGAATTACTTCAAATCCTCAAGCAGCATCACCACCAACATATTTACAATATTATCAATATAATGTTTTTCTAGATACATTTGAATTCAAACTATCGGGGGGCGCATCACCGATGATAAATATTGGATGGGAACGTATCGGTAATACAGTAACTGTTATAATTCCTAATATTGGATCAGTAACTAATAATGGATTAACTCAACAATTAACTTTAACTAATAATATGCCTGATGCCATATGGCCCACACAAGAAGTAACATTTTTATTTACTTATGAGGCTGGATCAGGATTTACAGATGGAATTATTGAATTTGATTCAGATGGTACTATAAATATATATTCTGCAATAGATGGTACAAGTGGTTTTCCCAATGATGTTACTATAAGTAATACATTATCACGCGCTTTTACTTATATCATAACATAATTAAAAAATAAAATATCCTAATAACAATGATATTTTATAATCAAATTATCACTTAATATTTCTGATGTTATAATATATTATCAGCACAAACTATGTCTACTAATAAATGTAATGATGAAGTAAATATAAAATTAAATATAGCTGAAGAAATTGAAATTATTAAAGGTCAACCAGGTGATCCAGGTCCAATTGGTCCTCATGGTGACAAAGGTCTTCAAGGACCAAAAGGCATTAAAAATACAATAATGGGCTCTCCTGGTAAACGTGGACCAAGAGGTTCCCAAGGTCCTATAGGTACTCAAGGTCAAACTGGACCTCATGGACCAATTGGACCAAGACCTACATATAAAGCTCCTGCTCGAACATGGTTTTTAGGAGATACTGGTTGTATGGTTTCAAATAATCAACCAATTGAAAGATTACCAATTGAAGGAGACTTATTAATTAATTTAAGAGATTGTAGTATATGTGAATTTGATGGAGATACATGGGAAAATACAGATCATATTATCCAACCATGTTTAGATAATGATCAAGTCTATGATTGTATAACAGAATTAAAAAATCAAGAAGAAGATACCTGTTCCTTTGTTTTTTCATTAAGTAATTGTCCACCATTATTTGGACAACAAGAAGAATATGAAGTTATTGAAATCAAATTCTTTGATCAACCTCAACCAGTTCCTAATGGACAATTTGACACTCCTCAAGAATTAGGAATATTATTACAAACAGTTAATTGGCAATTCATCAATACATTTGATACTTTCCTTTATGTTACTCAACAAACATTAATTACTGACACAGATAGTGAAAGCGAAAGTGATAATAGCAGTTGTAATTTAAAATATCATTACAAACCAGATCATAATAAATCAGATCATAATAAACATCATCATAATAGTATAATTAAATTTAAGGGAATCAAGACTCAAAAAATAATTACTATAGATATAAAAAATTATTGTGATAATTCATTATGTTATTCTTGTAATAATATAAATAAAACTTCACCGAATTACGTATTAGGTAATATTCAAAGTACATCAACTACTAATTCTACTATAGCTGTTACAGGACCATCTTTAGTATGGATTGATTCAAATTGTATACAAGTAAGTGGTCATACAGGTGTTACTGGATTACAAGGTCCTACAAATAAAATAAGAGGATTAACTGGAATGACTGGAGCAACAGGTCCATCATTCGAAGCCATATGTGAATGTTTAAATGATTTAGAAATTAATAATCCTATATCAAATTGTGTATATAGTGGAATAATAGATATGAAATATTTAAGTTTTTTGAATAATATTACAAGAAAGATGTATATTGCTACAGCGTTTATAACAAGACCGATTAATATAAAATATGTAAGTGGACCAAATGTATTTAGTAGTAATATTGAATTATTAATAGTTTTAACTGCAATGCATATTAAGATAGAAGGAAATTTATTAAAAATAAATGGTACATCAGATTTTGTAAATGTCGTATTATTCTTAGATTCTAATAAAAAAATAATTCATACAGTTGATGTTCTATCACAATCATGTTGTTTACAAACTCCAGTTAATGCCAATACTCCAATTTTAATGAAAGATTCAACTAATAGTTTAAAATGGATACCGGCAGGAAGTATTTTAACACCTAATATAGATTTAGAGATGGAAATTTTTCAATTACCTCTATTAGCAAAATATAAATGTTATATTGAATTAGATGCAACTAAATTATTTATACAATATTGTCATTCTAATGATTTATTACCATACAAAGTAAATGAGATGTTTTTATTTGGACAAAATTTAACAATTGATTATAATCAAGACTTGATCTATAATTATAATGATTGGATTAAAATATTAGAAAATAATGGATGGATATTAAAAGAACATACATTAAGTATATATCAATATAGTGAATGGTTTAATGATAAAATTACTAAAGATAATTCCTTTTTAAAAATTAATGATGTTAATAATAGAATTATTTATCATACAAAATTAGAACATATTTGTCATAAAACTGATATCAAAAATATTAAAACAATTACATATAATCCTGGATCATTAACAGGATTAACTGGTTATGAATCATGTACTGGTATGTCTGGATTTACCGGAATAATTGGTTATACAGGATATACAGGATATACTGGACCAACTGGAGTCTATTTAAATGGAGCAGAAGAAATTATGAATTCCATACCATTTTGTTTTGATGTATGTTATACTTGTGTAACAACTGTACAATTAGATGAATTTATAGAAGCATTGTGGATAGATGGTCCATGGGAAATACAACAAATCGTTATATCAGGAAATAACTTACCAATTATAACATTACAATTTACAAGTGCTCTACAATTACAAACTATCTTAAGTATGTTAGAATGGCAATCCTTAGACAATAATATGATGAGTATAAATGTATCACAACCAATACCTAGTAGTGGCGATACTTTTTTTATTATTACTAATGAAGTGGGAGATATTCAAAAAGTTCAAAATGAAATAAATGATGATAAAAAACAAAATGAATATAAAATAAATAAAAAACGATTCAAAGACAATTATAAAAAAGACAATTGTGATAAAAAAAGAGATATATTTATAAAAACAACATGTACGGCAAATTGTCAAACTACTAATACTGATAGATATATATTTACTAGATTAGATGAGGGACAATATTGTTGGATGAATGCGAATTGTTTCAATGATCAGTCATTAGTTCCAGAATTTGAATGTAATGGTATTCAATTGAATGAGATAGGAAAATGTATAAAAGCAAAATATAATTTGCGTTTAGAAATAACCAAATCAATGATAGATATTCTTATTAATTATTTTGATGGCCTCGGACCATATTGGATTAATGGATATAAATTGCATCAGGATTTTAAATCATTAGAAGTTTTAATAGGTAAACCATTAAATTTAAAAAATATAGCAATAAGTCTTGAGACATTAGGATGGATTAGTGATCCAAAAGTATCAGAAATTAATAAAGATACTCAAATAGTTACCTTAATATTAAGAAATAGTTATGAGATAATAACCGGAATATCTATAAATAAGGTGAATGAATATGGTAATACTTTGCCATATAATTATGTGATTCCATTACACACAATAGATAAGGTAGAATGTAATAATTTTCCAATGGATGCAAAGATATTAATTAAAAACGCCTTAGAGGGTTGTACAGGTTTGACAGGTTGTAGTGGATGTACCGGATATAGTTTTATGGATTTATCATGTGTATTGCCAATAATTCCTCCACCAATAAATTTTATAGATGAGTTATGTAATATAGATGATTGTACAACATTATTATGTTCTATGACTGGAATTAATGATGGAACAACTGGATGTGGAATATGTTATGAAATGTTTTTTAATGGATTGACAGGACCTACAGCTCCAACTGGATATTGTAATGGTCAAGCATATTATACAAATTGTATAAGAATAACTAATACAGATATACAAAAATTAGGTGATATATTTGGAATATCTGAACAATTACAAATAATCTCATATAGAATTGTATCTAATGAAGTTGAAGGATATAATTGTGCATTAGTAACACCTGAAAATATAGGAACTATTAATCCTACATTGACAGATTTAGCTAATGCCTTAATAGCATTAGGATGGACAGAAAATGTAGTAACATCAACTGGAATAGAATTGACTTTACAAACATGTAAAAATATTAAATATATTTCAATTCTTAATGAGGGAGGAGATCCTAATTCTCCACCATATCCATATTTAATTGGTGCGAATTGTATCGAACAAAATACATGTCCAAGTACAGATCCTGGTAATTATATGTTAATAAGGACTCCAGAATGTCAAATATGTTGGGGAAGTATTTGTGTAGTTAAAGGATTAATGGGTGATCCTGGTCCAACTGGTTTAATAGGAGGAACAGCTACAAATGGTCCAGCTGGTCCAACAGGAATAATAGGATCAATGGGAATAATGGGTTCACAAGGATCCCCCGGATTTCAAGGATCACCAGGTTTTCGAGGTTTTCAAGGAGTAATTGGTTCACAAGGAGCATCAGCAGCTGGAATTGGACCACAAGGAGCCGCTGGATCAAATGGAGCTAGAGGATCTCAAGGTATAATAGGTTCTCAAGGACAAATAGGAACATCTGCCTCTACATTAGGACCACAAGGTAATCAAGGACAAACAGCTACTCAGGGTCCAACAGGTCAAAATGGTGTGATTGGTGTAATGGGAACACCAGCTTCAAGTACTGGACCTCAAGGAGGAATAGGATCTAGTGGTTCACAGGGAAGTAATGGTCAAATAGGTTTCACAGGACCAATGGTACCACCTATATTAGCGTTAGGTCCTCAAGGAGGACAAGGATCACAAGGAAGTGTAGGACCAGTTATAACTGGTCCACAAGGATTTCCTGGTCCAGGAGGAACAATAAGTGGAGTAAATTCAGGAAGTACGGGAGGTCAAATATTTGAAAATGTAACTGGATCAACATTTAATTTTAGAACAATTGCAGCGGGTCAAAATATATTAATTACTCAATCAGGTAATTTAATTGATATAGGAGTAAATCCATCATTTGATTGGAGTGAAACTGTATTTAGTGGTGGTTCAACCGGTGTAGATAATGCTGCAAAAGTAACTCATACAACTAGTTTAACATTTCAAGCAGGATCTGTATTAAATACCAATGATATTGAAGAAACTACTACAAATAATGGTGTTACTATAGAAGGAGTAAATTTTAATCAAGGAGGAGTAGCATTTGGCAATACATTATCAATGGGAACATTTGGATTGACCCCGAATCCATTATATTTAGAATATTATGAATATGGTCAAATTACTACAAGTGGAACAAGTCATTGGGAGTATACCAGTGGAATTAATGTACGTGTTGGAACAAATATAGTTTCATATGAAAGAATTGGAAATCGTGTTACCTTATATATTCCTATGATTGATCTTACACAAGGAAGTTTTCCTCAAGGAAATACTGGAAATCCAAGTACACCAAGTGGTGGAACATCAGTAATATTTTTAACTGAATCTTTACCAAATTCATTATCTTCACCATTTACTCAATTAATTTATGTAACATATAATAATGCATCAAGTGGTTCAAATTATGTGAATAGTATGTTAAATATATCAGGAACTACAATTTTTATATCACAAGATTTATCAGGAGCTGGAGGATTTGAGAGTGGTGTAGATTATTTTAGTGAAAATTTACCACGGGCATATAGTTATTATGTATCAAATAATAGTGGACCAACCGGATTTTCCCCACCATAATTCAGTATTAATTAATATAATAAATAATAATTCTCTGATTATATATTATATTATACAATATGGTTAATAAATGTAAAACCTGTATAAATAAGATTTGTACATGTAAACCTCCAAGATCTGGATCTCCAGGACCTCGTGGTCATCGAGGACATCGAGGACCAACTGGAATAGGTAATGCGTTTTTTATATCAAGTGGACAGACTGGGTGTGGTGAGCTAATTAATCCATATCGTTCACCAATAACTGGAGATTTATTACTAAATGTAGATAATAATGAAATATGTCAATTCACAAATGGAGAATGGACATCTACTAATGAAACATTAGGATTAAATTGTAATGCGGTATATGATTGTATTAAAGAAATACCAAATCCCAATGGTACTCAAGATAGTAAATGTACTGCATCAATGACAATACCAGATTGTTCACCAATATTTAATTCTGGATCTTTATATATTTCGAAAATAGTAATAGCTAATCAACAACAAACTATTCCGAGTGGAACTTTTAATAGTCCAACAACATTAGAAAATTTATTATCTCCATCATGGCAACATGTAGTATTATCAAATATGAATATTTATATTTCTCAATATGTTATCTTAGGTACTACAACTGGCACAGATAGTTATATATCATTTAGTAATGGTATAACAATAGATTTAAATATTCAATGTAAAGATCAATGTCCTCCATGTAGTACTTTTGTAGGATGTAGTAATGTATTAGTCATGCGTGATGAAGAATTATATTGGGTAAATCCATCATGTTTAGGTATAACAGGTGTAACGGGATTTCAAGGAGTTCAAGGTTATCAAGGTTATCAAGGTTTTCAAGGATTTCAAGGATTTCAAGGAAGTGGATTTCAAGGACCTCAAGGCTTTCAAGGATTTCAAGGATTACATGGTTCACAAGGAGCACAAGGTTTTCAAGGAGCACAAGGTTTTCAAGGTTTCCGAGGTTTCCAAGGTTTACAAGGATCTCAAGGATTTCAAGGATCTCAAGGATTTCAAGGATTTCAAGGCTTTCAAGGATTTCAAGGCTTTCAAGGATTTCAAGGATTTCAAGGATTTCAAGGTCATGGATTTCAGGGATTCCAAGGATTCCAAGGATTTCAAGGCTTTCAAGGATTCCAAGGATTTCAAGGATTCCAAGGATTCCAAGGCTTCCAAGGATTTCAAGGATTTCAAGGATTTCAAGGATTCCAAGGTTTTCAAGGATTTCAAGGATTCCAAGGATTTCAAGGTGCACAAGGCTTTCAAGGTTATCAAGGCTTTCAAGGTTATCAAGGCTTCCAAGGTTTCCAAGGATCACAAGGTTTTCAAGGATTTCAGGGTTATCAAGGCTTTCAAGGTTTCCAAGGATCACAAGGGTTTCAGGGGTTTCAGGGTTATCAAGGCTTTCAAGGATTTCAAGGCTTTCAAGGATTCCAAGGTTTCCAAGGCTTTCAAGGATACCAAGGATTTCAAGGTTCACAAGGCTTTCAAGGATTTCAAGGCTTTCAAGGATTCCAAGGATTTCAAGGATTTCAAGGTTCACAAGGCTTTCAAGGATTTCAAGGCTTTCAAGGATTCCAAGGATTTCAAGGTTCACAAGGCTTTCAAGGTTTTCAAGGCTTTCAAGGATTTCAAGGATTTCAAGGATTTCAAGGATTTCAAGGATTTCAGGGATTTCAAGGTTCACAAGGCTTTCAAGGTTTTCAAGGATTTCAGGGGTTTCAAGGATTTCAGGGAGCGCAAGGATTTCAGGGTTTTCAAGGATTTCAAGGCGCTACAGGGGTTCAAGGTTCACAAGGATTTCAAGGTTCACAAGGGTTTCAAGGATACCAAGGCTTTCAAGGATTTCAAGGATCACAAGGATTTCAAGGAGCACAAGGATTTCAGGGTTATCAAGGATTTCAAGGAGCTACAGGGGTTCAAGGTTCTCAAGGATTTCAAGGTTCACAAGGATTTCAAGGATACCAAGGGTTTCAAGGATTTCAAGGATCACAAGGATTTCAAGGAGCACAAGGATTTCAGGGTTATCAAGGATTTCAAGGCGCTACAGGTGTTCAAGGTTCCCAAGGATTTCAAGGAGCACAAGGATTTCAGGGATATCAAGGATTTCAGGGATTTCAAGGATTCCAAGGGTTCCAAGGATTTCAGGGTTATCAAGGGTTCCAAGGATTTCAAGGATTTCAAGGCTTCCAAGGATCTCAAGGATTCCAAGGATTTCAAGGATATCAAGGCTTTCAAGGATTTCAAGGATTACAAGGATCTCAAGGATTTCAAGGATATCAAGGCTTTCAAGGAGCTACAGGATATCAAGGCTTTCAAGGATTTCAAGGATTTCAGGGATATCAAGGATTTCAAGGATTTCAAGGAAGTAATAATGGACCTCAAGGATCCCAAGGTTTTCAAGGATTTCAAGGGTTTCAGGGATTTCAAGGCTTCCAGGGATATCAGGGATTTCAAGGATTTCAAGGATCATCAGGTCAAAATTCTACAGCCTTATCATCAAATTTCTTATATACAACAACTCCTCAACAGAAAACATTGAATGCTGGAAATAATAATCAATTTCAATTAGTAATGTATGAAAATTCTGTAGGACCAGGTGGATGGGTACCAACTGATGGAACTTTCACTAAATTTTATAATCCAACTGATGCAGGCATTTATTTAATTACTTATAAAACAGATATTCGTTCAAATGGTGAAGCTGTAATTACTGCACAACAAACTCGTGCAGCTGTAACATTAATGTTAAATGATAATGAAGTACCTGGTTCTGGAACATCAGGACAATCTCCAAATTTAATTAATATGTTTAATTTTTCAAATACTATTATGGTTCAATGTTCTCCAAGTGATTCAATTTCAATACAATGGTGGAGTGGTTATATGGATTCAAGTAATGATAATCCAAATATTGTTAATGATAATACAGGTTTATCTTTAGGTGCAAGTGATGTAGGATTTATTTCTAATTATGCATCATTTAATCCAAATGGAGTCCAAATGGGTACTTATGTTGAAGCATGTAGTTCATTAAATATTAATCGCATTATTTCTTTATAAATAATAAATATATATGATAATTCATATGTATTTATAATATATCTAATATTTTTCTTATTATATAATTATATAGGTTATAATGAAGAGATTTGCTCCTGCAAAACGTATTATAAAACAAAATACCTCCTCAATAAATATTAATAAATCATCAGAACAACAAAATCAACTAAAAACTAATAATTCAGTAACAACTAATAAATTCAAAGGTTTTATTAATCCACATGGTATGACAGGTCCTACTGGATTATGTTTAACTATAGTTGATTGTTTAGATGGATTACAAACCGATTCTACAAATTGTATATATTGTGGTGTCTATGATTCTTGTTTAGTAACATTTTTACAATCACCTATAACAGGAACATATAGTATAGCAACTGCATTAGGATCACCTTTGGATATTGTTAGTATTCAAACATTTAATAGTGATATTACTTATGCACTGGCTTTAAATAATTTAAATATAACTATAGCAAATAATCAAATTAAAGTAATAAGTTCTCCTAATACAATTGATACAATATATTATTTTAATTCAATGGGTAAAGTAATTGCTTCATTTCAATTATTTACATCACAATGTTGTCCAACAGGTATAAGTTCTAGTTCTGAAATATTCACAAGAATTTCACCAGGTCAACTAGGATGGGTATCTGCTAATTGTTTTTTAAAACCAGAAATAGATTTACCAACAGAAATAGGTGCATTACCTCCATGTCAACCAGTCCAAAGTTGTATAACTTTTAATACTACTGAACCATTTTTAAATAATAATGCAATGATTTTTCCACCTCCATGGCAAATAGCATCTATAATTATATTAGGTGTCGATTATACTTCATCATATACAGGATCATTTAATACTTATACTCAATTAGGAAATATTTTAATTGCGAATGGATGGACACAAGTAGGTAGTAATTCACCAATATATCAATTATGTGTTTATTCAAGTACAGTACCAACAAATACTACGACAACAATAAAAATAATAGATATTAATAGTAGTCAAATATTCTTTTGTACTAGTATTCCACCTGTCATTACTCAACTTGCTGAACAAAGTATTAATGATTTACAAATTATTATTAAAGATCCTATAGGAACATTCTTATGTAATCCAACTGTAATATTAGATAGTATTCCATTATGTGATGGAATGGAATTTAATTGTACTACATGTATTATATCGAATTATGTATTAGATAATTTGAAAATACCATCACCATGGAAAATAACACAATTAATATTAGGTAGCCAGACTCAAACTCCTGTTCCAACATTATTCAATACTCTCAAACAATTTCAATCACTTTTAATTAATTTAGGATGGTCTTATACAGGTGGCGGTGTATTCAGTATTTCTCAAATTTTATCAGCTCCTAATTCAACAAGTAGTATTACTATAACTGGAAGTAATACTATATCACAAACCATAAACTTAAAAAGTACATGTCAAGTAAATTGTGGTAATGTATCAGATAACCGAGTGATTCTTTCTAGAGATGATGAAGGTAATTATTGTTGGGTTAGTCCAGGTTGTTTTAATTCAACACCGGCTTGTTTAGTTTGTTGCAAATCTTCCAAACAATGCAATCACAAAAATAAAAATAAACACAATCGTAGAAGTCGAAACAGAAGTAATAGTAGAAGTCGAAACAGAAGTAATAGTAGAAGTCGAAGCAGAAGTCAAAGCAGAAGTAATAGTCGAAGTAGAAGTAATAGTATAAGCCGAAGTAATAGTAGACATAGAAGTAGAAGTTTTAGTCGATGTATTCCAATAGGTTGTACTGGATATGGATGTACAGGATTAAACTTAATAGATTGTGGTATAACACCATTATATAATTTACAAATAACGGTGACAAAGGATTTAGTAAGATGTATAAATGCGCATTTTGATGATGTAGGACCATATTGGATAAGTAGTTATAAATTGGCTAATGGTGGAAATATAACGGTAGATCAAGAAATAGATCAACCATTTTCTTTAATTACATTAGTAAATGCATTAATTTTAATTGGATGGACAAATTCAAATACAGTATCAAATAATGAATATAGTGTGACATTGATGTTAAGTGGAAGTGTAAATTATATTAGTGGTATATGTATTAATTTATTAGGAAATGATGGAAGTTCATTACCATTTAATTATACGATACCAATAGATAGTGTAACAAGTATATCATGTCCAGGATTAACAAGTGAAACTAAAGTATTAATACAAAATCCGGGTCAAACAGGAATATGTTTAGTGGATTTAGGATGTTTACAAAATCAAAATCCGATGGATATTACAACGGAATTAAATGGATTGGATGAATGTTCTGATACACCAACATATAAAATATGTATGAAATTAGATGAATGTGATGTTACAAAATTATCGGAAACATTTGGATCTACGAGTAATTTGGAGATAGTTGAATATTTATTGGTAGGTGATCAAAAATTAAAATTACATCCACCATATGTATTAGGTAATAATGTAACTTTAACTACTTTAGTGAATGCCTTTTTAACTTTAGGATGGACAAGTCCAAATGTTTCAGCATCACCAGTTGAATTGGATTATATCACAGATAAAAATATTAGTTATATTGTAATTAATATAGTTGGAGCAAATTCAGATATTCCACCATATCCATATTTAATAGGAGCTGATTGTTCACAAGTAATTGGATGTCCAAGTCTGGATCCAGCAAATATGATATTGATAAGAAAACCGGGAGGTAATATCTGTTGGACACCAATTTGTACATGTTGTGGTAATACTGGATTAACAGGATTAAATGAACATATGTCATTTAATGAAACGTCCGAATCATTAACAAAATTGCATTCAAGTGTATCAATGATTCAATCAAGTGTATTAATATCGAATGTTGATATTACATATGTAAACAATTATACAATCCCTGCAACAAATACTACAAATAATATGATAATTAATGGAATTTACTCCCAAATTGTTAATAAAATAGATTTATTATTAAATGTTCCTTTAATATTACCATCTACATCAGATAATTTTACTGTTAATCTGAATATAACATTTACCTCACCATTATTACCAATAGCATTATCTTATATACAACCTATATTTCAAATAACATTAGTTGGTACTCATACTAATTCAATTATTAATAATTTAGTTTTTAATTCAGTTGATAGAATATTGTTAATTAGTATTGCTAATATAGATGGTTCTATAACACAAAGTAGTTTTTCAGTAAATATTGGTGTTAGTTATATGATCTAATAAATCTTTGACAAGATTTTATAATTTAAATCTTTGAAAAGATTTAATTAATTTGGATCTTTTATGATCATAAAATACAAAGAATTTTATAAAAGTAAAATAAAAAGATCAAAAAAAGATCAAAATAAAAATCTGATTATAAAAACAAAGAAATTATAAAAACAAAGAAATTATAAAAATAAAGAAATTATAAAAACAAAGAAATTATAAAAATAAAAAAAATATAAAAACAAAGAAATTATAAAAATTATAAAAAACAAAGATCTTTGAAATATTGAATTATAATATATAATGGATTTATATAATATATTTTGGTTTATAATAGCTGCTACAACACCAGCTTTACCTTTAGCAATGATTAAAAGATATACTGAAACTAATAATTATTATTGGATAATAATGTCAATATGTTGTTATTTGTTGTTAATCTTTGCATATTCTATTATATTGACAAATACAGATATTGCAATAATGTATCCATTATTGAAAGTAATATCAATATTGATAGTAGTAACTTTAGGATTGATATTTTATAAAAGTGAATTAGATGGTAAATCAATATTAGGAATAATATTAGGTATAATTTCAATTTACTTATTATCAATAAATTGAAAAGTTATTAGGTGAGAAGATGAATGTTATTTAGTGAGATGAAAATGTTGATTATTTTGTAACATATCAATAAATTTTTTAATGCGTTTGATACGTGTTTCTTCTTTCTTTGCAATATGAATTCTAAATAAAAACGAATATTTTTGAGCTCTGGTTAGTGTATTGAAGAACGCTAATGCTTTTTTATTTTTATTTAATGCTTTTTGAAAATCGGGGGAAACTGTCATAGTTTTAGAACCATCATATGCTTTATCCCAACGACCATCAATTTTAGCAGCATTGATACAAAGTAATCCGGGTGGTTTCATATGACCACTTGTAATTAAACGTGTAACTTTATCAACATTAGTTTTAGACCAAATACTTTTAGGTCTACGTGGTGTAAATTTTTGTAAATAATATTTATCATCAAATGCTTTTCGTATTCCATCAATCCATCCATAACATAAAGCTACATCAACAGCTTCAAAATATGAAACTGATGGAATATTTGAACTTTTCTTTGCTAATTTCAACCATATACCATTAGATTTATTATGATACTTTGCTAACCAATCGGTAAATTTATTTTGAGATTTGAATGTAATAATGGGTTGAATATTTAAAGTTTTCTTTGATTGTGATTTGATAACCATATATCAAATAACAATATTTTTAGTTAGATTATAATTATTTATTTATTGAATTTTCAAAGAAGATAATAATTCGCGTTCAATCCAAGATTTTTTACTTCTTTTCTTTAATAAATTAATTATAATATCTTTGATACGATGATTAAATTTAATATTATGAAATTTAAAGGATAAAATAGCTAAAGATAATTCATTTTTATCAATAGAAATTAAATTTGGAGAGAAATAAATCATACTAGATAATAATTCAAACATATAATAATCATGATATAAATGTGTGATTGTTTGATAATTTTTATCAATTGGATTAAAAATAATATTAATAAAATTATTATAAAGAACAACTTCTTTGGTTAGTAATAATGGTAAAGGTAAATTCCATTTAAGAGTTTGAAGAATATCTTTTTCAAAATTAAGAATGTTGCATCTTTGATCAGATGGAAAATCAGTAACATCAATATTAGAATTATATTGATTAAATTTAATAGAAATAAATAAACATGCCATAGCTAATTGTTTCAAAAATACTTTGTTAAAACTTTTAATTGATAAATATTTAAAAAATAAAAAAATTGCATAATTCAAAGTTATAAATTTTAAATTATGTTTTTCAAATTGTTCATATAATATATACCAAATATCAAAATCTATTATTTGCAATGGTTTTACTTTGATTTTAGTTTTCAAAGATTTATTAACAATTATATCTAAAAATTCATTTTGATTTGTTTTATTTATAAACTCATCTTTACTCATTAAATTCGATATTTCCCAAGCTCTTCTATCTTCATCATATTGACCGCCAGTTTGTTCTTTGGAATTAAAAGAATCATTAAAAAAGGGATGTTTTAAAGCATTACGACTACTAATTCTTTGATCAGGATTTAATTCAAGTAAATTTTTAAGTAGATCATGACCATTTTGACCAATATGTTGATTTACAAGTGTCCAATTAATAATATTAGGATCAAAAACATAATTATATAATGTATCATCATATGAATTATCTGAATCTTCTAATTGTAGATATTTATCTGGGAAGATAAGATAATAAAAAATCACGCCTAAACTGAACATATCGCTATTTAAAGAAATGTTACCAATTTCTCTATAATGACGATATTCAGGTGGTGTAAAATGATGAGTAGTTTTAATTTTAGCAGCACGATAATATGGAAAATTAATTAATTCAGCTAATCCAAAATCTATAATTTTAATATCATAATTATTAGAACGATTGTTTTTAAAAACAATATTTTGTGGTTTAATATCATTATGAATAATACCATGACTATGTAAAGTAAATAATCCATTAAGTATTTGTAACATATAATTTTGAATTTGTTGTATTGATGGTTGTTTAAGAATAAGTTTAGTTAATTCTCCATCCATTTTTTCAAAGATAATATTAAGATCATTATTATCAAGATTAACATTATTTATTTGAATAATATTTGTATGTTTTTTCATATTTTGTAATATTAATATTTCAGTTAATATATCTTGTTGAATACCATCATTACCTGATTCGATAATATATTTTTTTAAAATCATTTCTTTTTTACTTTTATTATCACGAATTAAATAAACTGTTGCATGTCTACTATATAAACGTTGAAGTACTTTATATCCACTTTTATTGGATTTGGATAATTTTCTGCGTGTAGATGATTTACGTTTATTATAAGACCGAGATGTTGATTTAACCATATAGTAATTAAAATGATAACACTGTCTATATAATATATTAATAAGATTTATTTGATGGATAGTTTTTGGTTAAAATGAATTGATACCACATTATCATAAATTTAATGATATTATTATCTAACTCTTTTTTGATGGATAAAGATTTATTTTGGTAAGTTCTGTAATGAGATAAAATTTTGTCGAGTTTATTTTGTTGGGTATTTTGTTGTTTATTTTGTGGTTGAACAACTTCTTCTTTATAATTATTCCATTCATTTAATCCTCCTGTTAAAATTTCATTGAAAATAATTTTATCTTTATTAATTCTATTTTCGTAATAATCTATAATTTCATCAACATTATCAATGTCTTTTTTTTCTAATTTTCCTAATTGATTTTTATTAATAGTTTTTAATTGTTTTAAAGTATTTAATTTTGTATTTAATCCGTCTTGAAATTTACGTAAAATATTTATATAATTTTCATGTTTTTCACTATTAAATGGGGTAGTATCTTTTTCAACAATATCAAGAGTATTTTCTAAACTATTTTTATGATGAGTTAAATTATCAATTTTAGATAAATATTCTTCCATTTCTCTAGATTTTTTAATAATATTATTTTTTAATTCATTTAATTCAGTTAGTTCTCTAGAACTAATTTCATTATATTGATATAAAGAATGTTTTTCAGATGGAATATTACAATTTGCAATGTTTTGTTTTAAGGATTCAAGAAAATGAGGACTTGTTTCTTTTTGTAATAAATAATTTAGTAATGAATGTTCAAAAATATCTAGATTAATTGGTATTTTATCAAAGATTTTTAAAGGATCGTTTAAATCTAATTCTTCTAAAGTTCTTGGATTACATTCTAAATCGTAATTTAAATCTAATTTAATAGGTATTGTAGGTGTAACAGAATTCTTAGGTAATGGATCTTTACTATCAATATATATATAATTTATTGAATATGTAATTGATTGATTAATATCAATATCATCTTCAGATTGAATACGAAAGGTCATAAAAAAGAAACGAGTTTTTGGATAGGTCCAAAATTTAATACGCAAATCACGATTTACAGTAGTAATATTATGACGATTTAATAATTCCAAATGTGAATTAGCACTTAAACCCCAAAAATCTATTATTAATCCATTGCTTTTATTAGGCGGTATATCAACATTAATAACTAAAGTATAACTAACATTACCTTTAACTTGGAAAGCACCTAAGGCAAAATCAGGTTTATTTTTATTATTAATATTATTGCATTTAATTTGAAATCCTCTTCGTGATATTTTAATTTGTTGTTGATATTTTACTAATTTTTTATGAAGATCCAAAGAATTTCGACCCATTTCTATATATGTTTTAATGAAATTAGTTTATATTATATAAACCAATTTTATTGTTTATTAGTAATATATAAAAAAGATAAGTAATAATATATGACTAAAACAAAGACATCATTAAAACTTATAAAAAAAAAATGTAATTCATGTGAAGAGTCATGTACTTGTGAAAAAAGAAAAGTAACATATTCAAATAGAAATAGTACTACAGAAGGTACACGAGGTCCTGCAGGTCCACGAGGTCCAGAAGGTCCACAAGGGTCAAAAGGAGATCCAGGCTCTATGGGATTACAAGGTGTCAGTGGTGTACAAGGAAGTGCAGGTCTATTAGGATTACAGGGATATCAAGGATCACAAGGTACAATAGGTTTATCTGGTTCACCTGGTTCACCTGGTTTGCAAGGTTCCCCTGGTGTGATTGGTCTCCGCGGATTTCAAGGATTTCAAGGTTCATCTGGATCAGGTACTCAAGGTGCTCCAGGAGTTCAGGGTGCTCAAGGATTTCAAGGTTTTAGTGGATCTGGTACACAAGGTGCTTCAGGAGTTCAAGGTGCTCAAGGATTTCAAGGCTTTATAGGATCTGGTACCCAAGGCGCACAAGGATTCCAAGGTACATCTGGAGTTCAAGGTGCACAAGGATTTCAAGGTACATCTGGAGTTCAAGGTGCACAAGGATTTCAAGGTACATCTGGAGTTCAAGGTGCACAAGGATTTCAAGGTACATCTGGAGTT
>Ga0302280_1001543_pt1 | contig 18800 bp, 13 predicted proteins | sample III_Fen_E1_1_FD_198771 | JGI IMG/M metagenome (GOLD analysis project Ga0302280, IMG submission 198771) | Peat permafrost microbial communities from Stordalen Mire near Abisko, Sweden - III_Fen_E1_1 | ecosystem: Environmental > Terrestrial > Soil > Wetlands > Permafrost | place: Sweden: Abisko... | reverse complement strand
AAATAAAGATAGTTTTTACAGCAAAATTATATAAAAAATGTTGTTGAAAGATAAAAATATGTGTATTTTATTTAAGTAATTTGGCAATAAAGCTACGAATGTATCTTGGAATAGTTTGCAGTAATTTTGAGTATTTTTTATGAAATTTATGTTAATGTTGTCATTCAAAAATGTTCTAAATATAATCAATATTATTCACAACTCGTTTTTTTATGAATGTGACTCACCTTTAAAATGACGCCTTACTATAAATTAATATTCTATACTTATTAAAGCTATCTATAGTAGCATAACATTTGTGAAATTAAGCTGTAACGCGTTTTCCTTCTATTGTGATTCGAGAAATGACCTGAAATTGAATACCTCTTCAAGTCTAATTAGCTTTATTACAGATTTATATTAACACTATCGGCATTAATTTTATATGCTGCTGGTCTCCGCTGACAATCACAAAGATCGAAGAATCCTCTAAAAAGAGTTTTCATTCAAAAATAAACATTATATTGTTCCTCCAACACAACGCCAAACTTTGGTTCCAATAGTCCAATCAATTAGCTTTTAGTTGTTCCAAAATAACTTGCCAGCTCTGGCTTAGAAAGTTCAAAAGCTAGTGATCGACTCCATCCACATGACCCTTTCCTTAACTTTGTTACGAGAGACAATGACTCTAATCAAGCTTCAGTAATAATCGTTGGAAGTCTATCGTTCCCACTATATCGAAATGAACAAAGTATTTTTATAGTAAAGTTAATGCTAAGTCTCCCGAAACCAAATTCCATTGATTTGCAATGACGACTGCAGTATTGACGAAGCAAGCCGTAAAAACATCAGTCAAACAAATACAGATGTTAGTATATATCTGCCAGGAAATGAGGAACAAAAATAAATGTAAGACAATGAGGTTGTTACTCAAAAGACCATCCTTTCTTAATTGGAAGAGATCAGCCAGATTCAAAATAACTTTGAAACTCAAAAGACAAGTAATAAACTTGCACATTTTTTGGAATCTGATTCTAAAATGTTTTGTCAAGATTAATGGAAGACAAAACGTTAAATCGCAAACGATGATTTAAGGTAGATAGAATATTTACCAAACATAAGTTTAAGCGTGCTTGAACGCAACAATGAACTGCCTCTCCTAATAGCAGACTAACTCAGTTATGACCTCACTCAATAGCTTCATCCTTCAGCCCATCCAAAGCAGCAAGGATAACGTTCGAAATTCAAGTACAAGAAGTTGATAAAGGATTTGGTGATGAATTCCAAAATGAGGCTTGGAAAAAAAAGATGATTTGTTAATATAACTTTTATGTGAATGATTGGATAAAATATTATTAGATGAATCTGCATATAGATGGAAAACGGGAGGTGTATAAACATGTAGGACCGCCTCTACCCATTCAAATGAGAGAACCTGTCACTTGTAAATCATTGTATAACTCTATCACTGAAGAACCAGACGAAATCAAGGAGATTATTAAGTCAAATGAATAGTTATCCCAAGAAGCGGATGGGTACACAAACAAGCATAAGAAAGTTCATTAAATTGGCTCGAGCATCGCAACTTTGTTTTAAAACATCATCTACAAAAATCATGAGAGTCTCAGTATGTAGGACGACGAATCTTTTGCTTCTTGCAAAATCGACATCGACCGCAAACTGACCCCAGTTTATCAAGGATCCAAGAAAGAAGAAGATATCTTATCATTTGAAAGTAGATTTTAGTCAGGCAACTTAGCCCTCGCCTCTTACTCGCCAGATAATGAGAGAAATTACTACTTGGCTCTCCAAAGAGATATTAATTCTGATAGCACGACTACTCAGTGGTTCTTTTTTAGAGTTAATAACAAGCACAACACGGGAGTGTATTCTTTTCATATTGTTAATTATGTCAAACCTTACTCCATGTTCAATGCAGGCATGAAGCCTTGTGTGTACTCCACCAAGGCGGGCAAAAGCTGGAAGAGAGATGGTTTTGCAATATAGTACAGAAAGAATAGTCTAACAATCAACTAACTCTAAAATTATTACACTCTCACATTCAGTTACAATTTTACAGAAACTGATGATGAAGTTTATTTCGCCTACTGCTATCCATATACCTATACTCGCTTGCAAACGTTTTTGAACTTGATCGAGTGCAAACACAACGATAAATTAAGGAGAAAGGTCATCGCTAAAACGATCGGATGTATTTGCAATAATAATTGAGAAAACAACGTGGAAATGATATCGATAACCAGCCCGCAGTACTTGAACAAAAAGACCATTATTATTACTGCTAGAGTGCACCCTGGCGAAACAGTTTCTTCTTTCACTTGCGAATCCATTATTACCTTCCTTTTATCGTAAACTGCTACTAATTTAGGACCCACCCTGATGCTTAGAAACTAAGAAATCAGTTCATTATCAAAATAGTTCCCATGCTCAATCCCGATGGAGTTATTAATGGTAATTATCGAACTTCCCTTTCGGGAGATGACCTCAACAGGCAGTGGAAAAGTCCAAGTAAAACTAGTCACCCCTAAATTTACTATTTAAAAAAGATTATCCTGGAGAGTGAATATAAAAAGTTATTGTACCTTGACATCCACGGCCACTCTAAGAAAAAAGCGAGTTTCATGTACGGATGCGTGAGTCCAAAGAGTCCCTACATCCCAAAGGAACTACCCTACATCCTCTCCAAGAAAATGCAGCACTTCAACTATTTTAACTGCAATTTTGCTATTCCCAAATCGAAGGAGGGCACATCCAGAATTACGCTTTGGAGGGCAGGAATTTAAAATAGCTATACCTATGAAATTTCTTTCTGTGGACCGCAGCGATAAAAACGGCACTTTAGCATAAAAGACTACGAAACTTTAGGAGTCGAGCTGTGCAAAACTATATCCGCGTATTTCTATAGTCGTATCCTGGATCTAGAAGTAAATGAAGAAATAAACAAAAGATGCGAGTAGTTTTATGATGATGACGAACTGATGAATTTTGGTAATGATTAGACTCATGGCAGTTCGAGCGAGTTGTAAGATGAGACGGACAAACAATAAGGAGGCACAAATCGGGCAACTAAAAAGCCGTTGAATAGAAATCACAACTCCACTTAACGATCCGAATCGAGCCGATTGAACGAATTGCTAAATGGATATATGAGCAAATATCGAGGGAAGGAAAGAAGAACAACAAATAATATGCAGGACGAAAGTAAAGAATTTAGCAAGAATAAGGAAAAGAGTATGGAGAAAGAATTATATTTCAGAAATCGGCAATCCTTCATGATGACAAAGGTCAATATCCAACAAGTAGTACCCAGCGATCAAATATACCCCAATATGCCCACCTACTACGGCTTCGCAGCAGAAAAAAGTCATGTCCCTTTCCTAGAGCAAATGAAATCAGATACCTTGAATCGCAATTACTAAGGTCCTTTAACTGGTCGTAGATAGGCGAGTTCTACCGAAGTGTTTGGAGTGCTGTTGCCTAACGTCCAAAAAAACCAATACAAAAAGTATGAGAGATATAAAAAGTAAAAGCCGGTCATGGGAGACAGATCCTTATCAGTCTACGTCCAGAATCTAATACAAAGTTGTCAGGCCAACCCTACCGCTAAATCCAAAATGAACAGTTCAAACTACTTTGGACGCATGGATCGAGAAATGTCGCTTGCCGAACATATACGATCTCGCACCAACGACCGCAGAGATACTAAATTTTGATACTATCGATATTATTGTAGAGTTGATATAACAATGGAAAGCGAGTTTGATAATTTAAAGAGTTCTGCTCGAGAAGTTGATGAGAACGAGTAAGCGGTGCTTTCTTGCCTGCGTGTGTTCACAACACTCAATCGCGACCTCTTTGAATTTGACGGCCTATTTTACGATAAATCTGCCAATTTGTCGAGGCAAGTTTACAGGATGTTTCGTAAAATTAGAGAGGACATTGATAGAATATTCTGTATTCTGGAGGTATACACATCGAGCAGTCTGCAATTTGAGGAATAGAAGACGAGCATTTTGCACAATCAAATGCAGAATATCTAACAGTAGATATTGAGGAAAGAGTCTGTCAAAAGATAGCGGCTGAGAGTTGGCAATAGGTTGAAATCGGATGGAGAGATGAGTTTAAATTAGTATCAAAGATAATCAGAATTGAGATAAATATAAATATTGAAGGGATAGATCAAAAGCCTCAAGAACGACTTGCGCCGAAACGATTCCGAGTACGAGATGTAAGTGAAGGTACCAACATTCCTACCTAGAAATACAACCTGAAATATGCCTAACTGAAGGGTTAAATTTAATACTACAGGCGAGAAATGAGAAAGACGAATGAGTACATCTCCCTCATCGACCAAATGCAAATATAAATCAGGATTCTCGAGGAAGTTAAGGAAAGAGACCAGATACTTATTCAGTTACCCTCTAGTTATTTAGGAATATGGCCAAAAAAATACGAAACGCCGAACGGCAAAAATACGGGCAATCGGCTTTTATAAACAATGGAAATCGAAATCAGAGTTGTCTTTCCCCCACAAGGGTGCCGACCACTTTCTCACCTAAATTGGGAGTGTTTACTCCTTATGAATGATTTTATCAATCTCCGAACTAAAAGGATGCATTTGAATACTTGCCATGTAAATAATCGAAAATACATTAATTGAAGTATATATGTTCATCAACATTTTTATTGTGTGATAATCTTTTGAAAGAGGCCAGCCTACAAATACATAAATATTATTCAGCAGCAAGACATTGAAGTATCAATAACATTCGGGTATTTTCTAAAGGTATAGTATAATAAATGCACACTGAGTTCAATTTGTTCAATATTTAAGATCTGCTTAGTCTCCAGCCATCAGTACGCCTAAATGCATAGCTCATCAAAAAGAACAACATTAGCAATCCCCACCAATACAGCACCTTTCTAGCAAATATCGTGGTTAATAGTGTTCGACCAATAGAGGTGCAGCTTGCCTTTTCTTTGCTCCGTGAACTCGTCATATAGGGAGAATTTGCTGTGCAGGATCTTCTGGCAATGCTCTAATACTATTCCAAACTTTATCTGAGTAGTTTGCCCTCGGCTGTCTTCATGCCATCTTACCGCCTATTTCTGATTTCTCTTTTTAAAAGAATTGACTCTTTGGACCAAAACATGATTGCAATAACAATGAACAATCCTTACACTCTCCAATGCTATCAGCAGACAGAACAGCATTTTTTGTAAGGTGGAGTAGGTTGTCTGCTTGCTCTGTCTTTCATGTGCCTCTACCTTTAGTATCTTTAGGAATCTAACTTGCAACTAAAATACTTCAAACTACTGCCATTTAAAAAATATTTTAGACGATTTGAGGCAATTCAATACAAAAGCTAAGACCTTAGTCAACAAAGGCAATTCACTTCGCTTAAAGGCAGATTTACTTTACTTCTCCTAGAACTATCAGACAAATTCAGAACCAAAGTATTCTTAGACTACTTCGAGGTAATTCCAAAGAGAGTTTGCAGGTATACTACTGTATTGCTCAGCAAAAACAAACTTGATTGTTTTCAAATTTGGGCTGTAATTCAACAGATCTTCACTAAGATATTGATCATGAATGGTGTTACTTAAAGTGACACTGATCTGGTGATGGCAATCAGTGAATGCTGTTAGGAAGTCATAGAAAAATATTTTAAAAGCCAATACTTTTCCAACTACGAACTCAATGAAGAGAGAGACAAATAATAGAGTCAAATGAGGAAAGATATTGTCTAGGAATTTGATTCAGAAATTTAAAACGAAGAAAGTGATGCCAGCTCTTGGGCCTGTGTTAAACTGTAGCCCCAGCATTACTGTTACCTACTAACTTGGGTACTACAACATCTTGTTCTGCTTTAATCTTCTCCTGAAGGAGTCATTATTAAAGTAATTAGGGCCCTTTAACCCATCTTTACCTCCACATATAAGCAATTCCATGTTGAAGAATGTATTGTTAACGAACTAGTTGAATTGTTGTTAGGAAACAAATATAAATATCTTAAAGACTACGAAAAGTATGCCTACTTTAGCTATTATATTTTGGGTTATTATTTCCCCTCGAGAGGTTATAAATTTTATCAGAAGTTAGCTGAGGAAGCAGTAGCCAATCTACAGAGTAGTAGGTTCAAGAACACTTACAATAGTATTAGTTTACTCACGTATTTGCGTAAGTTCGTTCTTTATATGACATAAATCGATTGGCCGTTCGTTCAAATAATACAAAAAGAAGTCTTGGCCAAAATTAATTCATTTGACATTGACGAAATTTATTTGGTCTTTCTTATTTGTCTTGAAAGAAGTCATGCACCAGGAGAACGACAGAAGGATAATCAAATGGGAGAATAGTTTACAAAACAGTTATGGCCTGCGCTAGCGACGAGTTAAACTTAAAAGAAAATCACTATTCTCCAGTCATTGTAAAATTACATTCACCAAGAGGAAACAATTAGTAATGACTTTTTGGAGGAACTCCTATGCATGTTAAACCAGAACGAATAAATATTTTTTATTTGTTTTAGAAAAGAAGCACTAGCGGCGAGAGTATAATATTTACGCCTTATTACAACTTGTATTTCCTATGTAAAGGGCCTGCCTCAAATATTAAATGATCTATTTGAATTATTAGGAAGGATGAACCAAATAACACTGGTCTAAGTTTTATAAATTGAAGGTCTGTTGAATATTTTCTTCAGCTTAATCAAACGATTCAATCTCAGTCAAACATACTATTTCTCTGAATAATTGATTAATTTCTGCCAATAAACTGTGAACAAATATCCAAATTAGTTACTGACTCACAATCGACTGCTAATTGAATTGCTAAGTATATCGATGGAAGATGGAGTTGATAATGATGAATAAGTAATATCCGAAGAGTCAGCATCAAAATCAAACGAATAAGAATACTCCCTCAACCAAAATATAAACGGAATGATAACTGAACTTCACAGCAAAGTCATACAGTTGCTATTATCCTGCCCAGCCGATTCATCATGTGATGCTCTGGAGATCTACATAACGTACAATCCAGCTAAAGCCAAACTTTGGGAGGACAACATTTTGAAGGCCTATGATAACTCCTACAACTATTACAGAATGGCCTATTTGCTCGGACCGCTACCTTATCCCACTCACTTTTTTCAACAAATACCCCAGCAACTTCATCATTTCAAATGGATCGCTCTCTATATTATTGGCAAATTTTTTAGACCCAGATTTACTCTGTCCAGAGATCACCATAAAGAATAAGAAATCCTTGCTGATCAATTGAGCAAGCTCGGCTACGAGGTTTAATAATAGGATAAGAAAAAGCTGCTCGAAATAAGAGAGAGACTTGAAGGATTCTGGAGAGACAGCGAGTAGAGTTGGATTACCTCACTCCATTATTGCTCCGTGTATGAGGAGCTATCTGATCTGTATCTCCAACGATACACGACAAAGTCCATTGTACTGAGCATAGATAGGCTGCTCGCCTCCAAGTGATACTACTCTTTATATGATAAAATAAGTTGCATATAAGCGGCTAACTTCGATGGAAGTTAATATAATTCAAATATGGAAATCTAACTGACTATCGAAGAATAAAGGAACAACAAAGAAAACAGCAGTTTGCTGTTGACCTCATCACGACCAAGACCACCTCACAGAGAGCAGCAACGAAGCATCTTTGGCGATATTACCCACAAGTTCGTGCCAAAATTAGGGGATGCAAAGATGAAGCAGTCAAGCAAGGGAGGATTGCTCCGATCTAATCTTAACTTGGCTAGCAACGTAGGAAAACTACTCAGAGCCTGATTTATCAGACAAGGTTTATTACTACCCATTCATCCATTCATAGAAGAAAATTAATTTGCCGTCTTCGGTTATAAGTTGTATCATATCGATTTTTTTAATAGAAAAGCTAAGAAAAGGATAAACATGGAAGGATATTTATTTTTGCTTACCATTTGCTTTTTGCTAAATCGATAATGAGTAATATCGAATGATGGCAAAGATATATTCCGAGGTTTATTAAAAAGTTTAATATGTTCATACTACTTCACCAAAGTAGTATTGCCATCATTAATCAAAGGGATTGACCATGATTAGCCAAATATTAAAAAATAAACTTCTTATCCATTCAATATATCATTAAGCACAGTGTATAATCATTAAATGTCCATCTTCCGATTATTCAAAAAGTAGTCGTCATTCTACGTAGAAAAGAGAATACAGGCGAACTACAGGAAAAGCTTAACGTCACAAACGTGTTTAACAGGCAGGAGGAAGTCAAAAAATGTGAACACAATAGTAATCTGGAGTATAACTGCTCCAAACAGCGAATAGAAAGCTATAACCAGGTCCTCAAGATGGGGGTGGTCGACCTGGAAAAGCTGAAACAATTAGCATGGAATGGCGTACCTCACAGTAGTCCTGTTTGAAGTTAGTCAGTCGATGCGAAGCATGGAAACTGCTGCTTAAGTATATGCCAACAAACCAAGACAACCAGCAGCAAACTTTACAGCGTAAGCGCAAGGAATATTTTGTGATGGTGGACACCTATATATAAAATCCGAGTTTAGAGCTGGATTCTCAATAGAAAAAGATTTTCAAGCTAATCAATGACGACGTGATGCGCACCCTACCAGAAAGTACTCTCTTTCGGGAGTAGAAGATCCAAAAAATGATGCACAGGTAAAACAACTTTGATGCAGACTGCTTTATGTTTGGCATATGCGCCATCCCGCTAGTGGCTATGTTCAAGGCATCAACGACGTGGCTACCCCCTTTATTGTTGTTTTTCTATCAGAATACGTTCAACTGAACCTTAACACCCTCGACGTCACTCCATAGCTACACAAACTCACTGAATAACAACTCAGCAACATTGAGGGTGACTCATATTACTGCCTCAGTAAGATTCTCGATGGAGTGTTGGATAATTATACCAGTTCTTGGCCGGGTATCGCAAAGTCATTTGTGAGAATTGAGGAGGTAATAAAGCGGGTGGACAGTTAGTTATTAGCCCACTTCTAGGCCTAGAACATCGATTTTTATCACATGTATTTCAAGTGGGTAACTTGTTTGCTCCTGCGGCAATTTTCAATGAAGACATGTCTAAGGCTGTTCGATACATACCTGGCCATTGAAAATAACTACTTCGCATTCTGTCTGTATATTCTGGCTGCAATAATGCTTAAATTCAGTAAAAAATTTAAGAAAATGCGTTTCTAGGAGATGATGATCTTCCAACAGAACATGCCCACCAAGGATTGGTCAGAGTAGGATCTAGCCACCATCATCGCAGAAGCATTTGTTTACCAAAGCTACTTTCTCAAGTGATCTACTTCTTTGTTAATGGTTAAACTTATACTTATACTCATAATTATTACACATCATTTGTTCTCATCCGCTTTCTCGCTCCATTGCCTTTAGTTCTTTCAAAGCCATCATCAACTTCCGCTCTATGTTTCTTAGATCGTCAATTCTCTCTTCCTGCTCTAGGATAACTTGCTCATTGGCCAAATGTTCTTAATCTGCAGCTGCTATTTCTCCAAGAATATGTTCTTTTTCGTTCATGGCTTGTTCTATCAGTTTCGCCAATTCGATATTTTTAGTTTTGAGCGAGTTAAGCTCCATCTATTGTTCAATTTCCACCTGCCTGTAGTCCTCCGTTAGCGCATAGATGATGTTGGTGATTTTGTCTTTCTCTTCAACCAATTCATTGATTTGCTCTTCATACTACTGACGCAGCATTTCTACGTTGGTGCTGTCCAGTTGTTGTTTCTGTTGCTCACATATACTCATGTAGTTTTAAGTTTCCATCGTAAGAGTATCGATTTGGTACTTTTGTTGATCGATGGTCTTCTGTAGTTCGAGTATATTTGATTAAAGCTTCAGTTGATAAAGATTATCATATTTTTTGGATTGTTCGGTGGGTTTCCAAGTCGATGCGGACTCTTTGAGATCATAGATAGAATTGCAACTTTCACTATAGTTTTACTTGAATTAACAGCAACGTGAGGGAGAAATGGAGTTTTTGTTTTTGGAATAGGAATGGCTGTGCATGGACCAATATTCAATATATGTCTGTTATTATTAATATAAAAACAATGGTTAGTGTTTGATTCTTAATTTAACAAGACATTAACGATAATAAAATTAAGATAGTTCTTATGCTTTTCATATTGCCAAATATAATCTTTAAAGTTTTAAATCAAGAACAATGCAAATGAAAATATATTCAATAATGAATTTATAGGAAAATCATTAAAATTAATATCCTTATTTAAAGCTCAAGAAGATGATTTATATCATACAAATAATAAATACTAATTGCATCTTTAATAACTCCGCAAGCGCTAATCTTTCTTTATCATTTAAATTCACGTGATTTAGTAACATATTTTAGTAAATATAAAGTCTATGATCAATCAAATATGTTCCTCAAGTATTATCTTCATTAGAGAATTGGGTGTTGCCAATAATTGAGATTAGCAAGCCTATGTATACGTTAACTTAAAACAATTGATTGCTTCGGAGAGTTTTTCTTATAATGGATTAATGATAAGAATCTATGGAACGATTGTAAGTCGTTGATTAAAATGGATAATTTTTAAGAGATGGGCTTTGTATAAATACAATTACTATTATTTAAGAATACTCTCTTAAAGAGTTAAAGAATGCCGCAAGTACAATATATATCCTTAGGAGTGGGGGAACTAATAATATTGATTCAATGATTCTTTATAATACCATTTGGTAAATAACTCATTTTAGAAATACCTTTGAAATATATAATCATTAATGTAATACTTAATAGAAGACTCAGAAATATCTGGTAGCAGTTGTTCTGATAATTCTAGTAATTAGCGAACAGAAATTAGTAAACCATTTTAAATGTATATAATCAATAGCTGAGAATTCACTAGCTTTCATATTTTATAAATTATTGTTTTGCGCACCTCCATGAATCAGTAAATTACGTTTTAAGAAAATTTCACAAGCATTATTAAGCGAAGAGATTACAAGTGTCCCTGCGGGAAGACCTATCTTAGTTATGCAGCTCTTTTCACTCATATCAAACAGAAGCATTCTGGTAAAGTAAATATGAAGAAATTCAGGCTCCCGGAAAGATTAGTAAACCTCCCACTCTTTATGAAAAACGTGGTCGACCTCCCATCAAACTTATAAATTAAAAAAAATATCCAGATAACTAGGTAGATCAAAATTTAGAAGCGGATATGAATTTATTGCCAGCTGAGACCGAATAGGAAAGATCCTGGAGGCAACATCAGGTAGATATATCAGTAAACAACTTGGTATAAATTATAGAATAGATGCCGTAATAGTAGTTGAACAAAACTCATCTAAACTAAATATAAGTATTTTCATAGGTGAGTGTATACTTGAACACGCGAATGAGTCTTAAGAGCAAAGCCCACGGTAATATCTGCGTTGCTGATGGTTTTCTTTAATTTGCTCAGGCAGTATGCTCCAAAATCACTTGGAGCCGTTTCTAACCCTTCTACCTGCTGTTCATGCTCTTTCTTCAATTCATAATAGATTCTTAGAACGATAAAAGAATTCTGACTGACAGCAATATGGATATCTTCTGTGAGTATATCAATGATTTTATTGAAAATCACCTCAAAGACATGGCAGAGTACTACTCCCTCTAAAATATTTGGATTATGCAGAAGCATAACAGCATCCGGGTACTATATTAGTTCTTTCATTGGTGTATGACCATGCAATACGTCACATACAATGTCAGTCTGGCCCTAGAGAGATAAATCCAATCTGAAAGTTATGAAAACCATGAAGTTTATAGAAAAGACAGAAGTATGTTTCGGCCTGAATGATATTATTGTCTTATTACTCCGATTAACTAATCAAATAATAAAATTAACTTAGTTATATTTTCAGTTTGCAATTCTGTGACTTATCAACAAAATATTTCTGCATCGATTAATTAATCAAAACAATCTCCTTTAAATCAATTGATCAACAGGTGAATAAATACAGGCCAGAACGAGAAATTAAAGCAAATTCAACTTACATTACGAGATAGGAATCCATATTGTAATTTGTGAATTATTCAAGAGTGAAATTTGAAAATCTCTTATTTATTATTTTTTAAATACAATAATCCCTTTTTGTTATGTTTTAATACTTTCATTTTCCTTCCTTTTTATTGCCTATTATAAATTAATAATGTCTTTGAATCACTATTCACATATGAAACTCAATAAATATAATAAATAGACAGTTTTGCTCGAAGATGATCTCTCCCCTTGGGGTCAAGAGACCCATCAATAGCCCATTAAACTTTTCCGTCGAACAGGTTCGGAAATTAACAAGAATGCCAAAAACTTGTCATCTCTCTCTAAAAAATAATTCAATAATACTACTCCTCGTCTGTATCCGAAAAAAGAAAAAGTAGGTGATGATTAGAAATCCATAGTAAAGACACTTTCACTGACTTTTCATCCTGAATTTATCAGGCATAAAAACCTTGCAGAAAACAAAATAAATTTATTAACTAATCGTAGCAACCATCAACCTTTGAATGAGGTCCAAAACGAATTAAAAAAATATAAAACAATAAGCAACCTTTAGACTTTACCAAGCTGGAAAATGCCCGACTAAAGTATTCTATCTCCTGAAGGAAAAACATCCAAAAGAGAGATGATTTTTAACAGATAGCGGTTTTTTCGTTCTCTTAACGATAGAAACAATAAAAAGAGTATGCGCGAAACTAAATTTCGAGATATGTTATCTATAATGCGTATCACACTGAAGAAATCAGAAAAGCAATAAAAAATTCAAAGAAAAGCTGAAAGAGAGTATTTTAAGAGTATATGGAAAGATAGACAGCTCATTATTTGATTATTTACTATCAATCATCCAAACTAATTATAGTTCGAAGTGCTTGGTGAAGTGGGGATTGCATAAAAGTTTACTACTATTCTTTCCCTAAAATACTTATTGAGTTAAAATTAGAGTCTTTTTTAATGGAGTTATAGTTGGCACAAATTGAATATAAAATAGATTTATATAAATTAATCTTTTCAAAGAATATTCAAAATTATCTTGATGTAATAAATGAAGGTATATCATTTTGGCTCTTTTTTGATTTTTTTTGATTTAGAAGATAAAGTAGATAAAGAAGATAAAGAAGAAGAAGTTGGAGATTGTTGGCGCAGTTTCATAACTACCATTCCAATGTTGGACAGAGTGTCTGCGTGCTCTACTGAATCTTTTCCTTCTATTTTTTCGTAGATTTTTAAGGCGAAAGTATAGGATTGTAAAGATTAATAAAGTTTGCCCTCGAGATTGTAAACATTGCCAATTTTATTTAAGATTTCAGCATAGTCTATTGATTCCTTTCCTTTAACTCTTTCGTAGATACTTAGTAATCGGTTATAATATGTAAGGACTTAGCTCAAACTTCCCTGCTATTAATATATAGAACCAATATTGTCAAGAGTATCAGCACATTCAATTGACTCTTTTCCTTTCACTCTTTAGTAGATACTCAGTGCTCTATTAAAGTAATTGAGGGCTTAATTGAGGTTATCTTGATCTCTATATATCTCACCAATAGTGTGGATAGTATCAGCGCAATCGATTGAATCTTTCCCTTTTTCTCTTTCGTATATATATAATGATCCGAGAGAATATGAAAGAGATTCATTGTACTTACCTTGATCCTTATATACAGAGCTTAAATGATGGAGAATATTCGCATAATCTATTGATTCTTTTCCTTTAACTTTTTCTGTAATTTTCAGTGTTCTGTTATAGTATTCAAGGGCTTAGTCGAGCTCACCTAGATTTTAGTAGGCCTAACCAATGCTGTTGAGGGTAGCATAATACTCAATTGCCTCTTTTCCATATTCTCTTTCTTATATTTTCAGTGCTTTCATATAATTCTCTAAAGCTTCATGAAATTTATCTTGACCAAAATACACAAGACCGATGTTGTAGAAAATATTAGCACATTTCATTGATTCCTTTCCTTTGGCTCTTTGTGAAATATTTAGTGCTCTGTTGTAATACTCCATAGACTCATTGAATTTATCTTCTTGATAAAAGACATTGCCAATACTGCAAAGGATATCAATACAAAAAAATGAATTTTTTCCTTATAGATCTTCATATATATTTAATGCTCTTCTATAGAATTCAAGGGCTTAATTAAATTTATTAAACTTTTCATATAAAATGCCAATCCTTTTCAAATTATTAACACAATCGATTGACTCTTTACCATATACTTTTTATGTGATATGAAGCGATCTTTTTTCATATTTTAGAGCTTAATTGATATTACCCTGATCAGCGTAGAGCGTACTGATACTCTCAAGAAGTTAGATACAATCAATTTATTCAGTTCCTTTAACTTTTTATACTATTCTCAGCGACCTGTTATAATATTCAAGAGCTTATATTGTTTTGTTCTGATGATTGTATACGTTGCCAATATTGGAAAGAGAATCTGCACAGTCGATTGAATCTTTTCCTTTGAGCTTCTATCTGATCTTTAGAGATTTATGAAGATATTATAGTGATTAATTAAATTTTTTTAGATTGAAATATCCATTCCCAATATTATTTAGAGTATCTGCACACGCGATTGATTATTTCCCTTTTACTCTTTCATAAATGCTTAGTGCACTGTTGTAGTATTCAATTGCTTATTTTAAATTATCTTAGCCTTCAAATCCCAAACCAATTTAGTAAAGAGTATTGGCATAGCAATAGGATGCCTAATCTTCAACGGATTTGTAAATCTTCAGAGCTTTGTTATAGATTTCAAAGGCTTTATTAAAATGTCCTTCATCTCTATTTTAGTTTCCAACTTTATAAAGCTAGTGAGCTTCTGACATATTGACCATTTAATTTGAATATAACACCACTTTTCAAATTTTAAATTTAAATCATTTTTATTATATGAGAGTATTGTAATGTGGATCACGCTGAAAAAACAGAAAAGAAAGAAAAATACAGGGAAAATTTAAAGAGAGTATTTTCAAGAGTGTATGGGCATGTAGGCGGTAACTATTGGATTATTTATTTTGAATTTAAGAAGAATCTGCTCGTTAATATCTATGGATTTATATTATTTTTTTAAGACTCGATTTTATTGAATAATAGCTGTTGTTGTCGACACTGATATGTTGACCTTTCTGAATTAATTAATTTTAATTCAGGAAAATGATACTAAAGAGAAAACTCATCCTAATGATGAAAGAGAAAGGCCTTGCTTTGCTGTATCCGTATGCTAAACATGTCTTTAATACCTATCATTTCACGCAATCACATTTTTCCTCGTAGAAGAGAATAAATAAATTGACTCGATAAAAACATGCAAAATAGCCCTCTATTAGTAAGGATAACCTCGACAATTAGGATATTGTATCTTTGTGCGACGCTATCATCAACAAAAGCAATAAAGCAATCACATCAAAAATTTAATACCTCAAAGTGTTATATCCAAAGCTAAAAGACTTTCATCCGAGAAATGAGCCTGATTTAGTAAGTTGCCTCGAAGAAATGATAACGAATGTGAACCAAAGTAATATTTAAGAACTATCTCTTGAAGGTACTATTGATTTGATTTAGACAGCGTCGTGATTTCTGAAATTTATCTTTTACTTATCGAGCGTAAAGTCTTTCGGCCGTAAAGATATTATGAGCACAATTTGCATCAGAATTTTATAAATAAGTTGTCTGCTGAAATGAATAGAATGCCATTGCAAAAACTGGTTTAGTATTACGGAATATATGCAAAATTTACATTATCTCGATCAACTCTTCACTCATTCGTATCGAATTGTATTTTGGATAGAATTGAAAGTAGAGGCGAATCTAATTCCATCAATTTTATGCTTTTGGAGAATCTGCTTGTGGGATTCGAAAGAAGGTATTCGTTATCTCACAAAGAAATATTTTTTTTGAAACGTGTATATGAAATGCTCTTATAACGATATGATACTCTTGTATCTCATTAGAAAGTGAGAGTAATTGGACTTGTCTTGTAGCTGGGGAATATTTATAACTCCATTAAAATTAAAATATAATCCTAACTGTTTAAAAGATTTGCCTAGGATTTATACAAAGATAAAATTAATCTCAGAGAAGATAATGCTTACATATTACTGAATATCACTTCTTATCATAGCGAAGGTTTTAAAGAGATCAGTACGATAATAGTGGAAAAAATAATTCATCAGACTGAGTAAAAGCAGCAATACTCTGAGGAGTAATGTAAATATCTGATGGATGCTGTATTGTCGTATTCATGCAAGAATAAATTCAGTAATTTAAATGAAATAATTCAAAACAAATTTCTCAAAATTATGCACGTTTTTTTAGGCTCATCAAATAGAGTTAGCATGCAGAATAAATTTGCTTCAATTGTGGATTATCAATTCTTTTAAAATGATAGGCAAATGCTTTAGTAACTTATTCATCACTTTAAAGACCAACCTCTCTCACCCAAACTCCTTTATATCTGTTCCAAACGATTAATTCCTTTAACCAGTAATCAGTTTACATTTTATGAACATCTAGTTGATAAAATTAACAGTTAACCAGCCTAGAAAGATGATTATTCCGCACTATCATTTGCCTTAATAGCAGCTAACTATCAACTAAATATTCCTCATTAGTCTTCCTCAACTTAAAAGATACTTAATTCTTTTAACAAATTTCACAAATATTTTGAAAATGTAGCGAAAAGCAGTAACTGTAAAACATTCCTATTCTACCTTGAAAATTGCGAGCCGATTATTTTGAACTAGCTCAGCAAAAGCCTTAAATTTGCTTCGATACTTTCTTTGGTAGTGAATCAACTTGAAGAGCCCACTTTTTCTGAGCAAGTAGCCTATAAATATTTAACCCTCAAAGTTTAATCTAAATAATTTATACTACCTCAAAATAAATCGAATCTCAAGGGCAATCTGTTTTACTTTTTATTAATAAAATAAATTTAAACCAAAGAATTATAATGGTCAATATCTGCGAATCTATTAAATACATCTAGGTACTATTTGAATATTGTTTTAGCCAGTACAAAGGCAGATGTCAAGGTAGGTCATGTCAATCTTACTTTTGCTTTCGCGATTCTCGATTATCTTGAACGTCTTACCTGTCTTTTCTTGTAAAATATTGATACTCACTGTCACCAACTATATTTTTATTAATATTGGAATTGCCTATTATCACTAGCTAAATATTGCAGCAGCGTTCAAAATCATCCTTCTCTCTATTACAAATTTTGCAATATGATTTACCTCATGCTGAATAACAACCAATTTGAACAAATCTAACAATTTAACACTTTTCTGGCTACAATATTGAAACACGTCAAAGGAATATACCCCAATGATTTAGCTGTCCGACTGACCGTCGCAAATCTTTATCGTAAAAATAATATTGATCGAAAGGATTATCAAACTTACTTGCCACTTCTTCTTGAAAAGGAGAATAGCATTTTGAATGAAACAAGGGAAATTACCTAATATTTCCTATCCTCAGAGAAAGACAAGTAACTCTTGGAGCCAAAAACAATAGTTGCGAGTATGATGAATTCATCCTGCTTAAAAGTCAAAAATATTCTAATAAAAAGCATTAATTCCCCTTATATTTTGGCAAAAGCTCTTTCATTTTTTGATGCCCCTCTCAATAGTAAGAATTATTAGCAACGCCTGTCAATATTTTAGCATATAGTATGCTCGTTCATCACTTAGTTTGACCAGCAACTGCTATAAAATATTAATTTAATCTAAATTGTCAGCAATTTAACAAAATATTGCTCACTTTTAGCAGAGAACACATCGAAGCAGCTGTTGAAATGGCTCTAATTTGTTCAGAGCCATCATTTCAAGCATTTTAATCAGTACCCCATTGAGTATCACATTGATTTATTAAAAAACATTTGCCAGATGGTCATTATCAGCCAACCATATCTCGAGAAAATCTTCGATAAAGTTATATTTCTTCAAAGCGATATAAATACACCAGAACTAAGATTTAGAGCCATGGCATTGCTAATTAAAACAGATTTCGCATTTACTCCTTCGCACACCGAATCAATAATAGAAAATGTGCTACTTAAATATAAGAGTCAAGCAATGTTTATATATTTACAGCTTGAGCCGTTGTTCAGTAAGGACCAAAAAAATAAAACTTTGAACTGCCTTTTTAAGCAATATAATAAAATGGATGGTCTTTATTATTTAATAAATTGCCAGCTTGTTCATGCCTATTTAATGGCAACCTATTCAAGATAATACTAAAATTCGTTTGTTTCACGAGCAGTTCAATTCATTAACAAATAAACGCAATACCATCCGTTTGTGCAGCATTTGACTGACAAAATAAAGACTATTGCTGTATTCCTCCAATTATGTAGAATAATCTGAATGCTAAATCGAGTTAACCTAACCAAATTTGCAATGTCGAGGGCATTTAATGTTTTAAATACAAGTAGGCATCTTTATATTCAGATAACTTGTAATTTTTCAAAGTTCACTCGACTACTGCCCTTCAAACTATTCGCTCAGCCTGCTCTCAAAATTATTGGCGGTAAGGGCAAAGGTGAATCCATAACAAATAGTGATTATAGCCAAATAACATATTTTCCTTAATCAGAGTAAGTCCAAAACCGATATGCGGCTATACTCCTCAGCTACCAGCACTTCACTCTTGTAAATAAAATAGGAAATGGGCATTTTGCCCTGATGATAAAACAATGAATATATTTATCAATATCATATATTAATCAATACCTGATT
>Ga0302280_1001542_pt1 | contig 18806 bp, 18 predicted proteins | sample III_Fen_E1_1_FD_198771 | JGI IMG/M metagenome (GOLD analysis project Ga0302280, IMG submission 198771) | Peat permafrost microbial communities from Stordalen Mire near Abisko, Sweden - III_Fen_E1_1 | ecosystem: Environmental > Terrestrial > Soil > Wetlands > Permafrost | place: Sweden: Abisko... | reverse complement strand
ATCACAACGTCTATATCCAATGCTTTCCATGGCAATTTCGCCGGATCTTTTTCTGAATATACATTTACTTTTTTTCCATTTACAATAATGGCATTTTCTTCGGCACGAATATCAGCATTCATTATTCCGTGAACAGAATCGTACTTTAAAAGATGAGCAAGTGTTTTACTATCTGCCAAATCATTTATGGCAACAAGTTCTATGTTAGAGCGCTCTGTCATCACCCTGAACGCAACTCTGCCTATTCTGCCAAAACCATTGATAGCAACTCTTATCTTTTTCATGTGTGAATAATTAGCGTTAGTCCTTTTTCCAAAAGGGAGGAGAAGAAACTCGAGTGTTTTTTTGTTGATTTCATTTTTTCAACAACGCATCCCAACCCTGTGCTTTTAATGGCGTTTGAGAGCCTCCTTTGGTAATCAAATTTATTCCTTCCTTGGAATGAGTCATGTGTCCGATAATGGTAATGTTAGGATTTGCTTTTACTTTTGGAAAATCAGCCTGATCAATTGTAAACAATAATTCATAATCTTCACCTCCGCTAAGTGCACATACAGTCGGATCTAAGTTAAACTCTCTGGCAACTTTATATGTTAACGGGTCAATTGGAATTTTTTCTTCATATAAATTACAACCCACTTTTGATTCAGTACAAATATGTAAAATTTCAGATGCCAATCCGTCTGAAATGTCAATCATTGAGGTGGGGTTAACTTCCAATGCTTTTAACAAAGGTTTTATATCATTACGTGCTTCAGGTTTTAGCTGACGTTCCAATAAATAATCATTCCCTTCCAAATCGGGTGTTACACCGGGACTTTCTAAAAATATTTTTTTTTCACGCTCCAACAACTGAAGCCCTATATATGCTCCGCCTAAATCGCCTGTAACGCAGAGCAGGTCACCTTCTTTCGCTCCATCTCTGTAAACTAACTCTTCAGATTCAGCTTCTCCGATTGCGGTAACACTTATTACGAGTCCAGCAGGAGATGTTGTCGTATCGCCACCAACTAAATCTACTTTAAATTCATTACATGCTAAATAAATCCCTTGGTATAATTCTTCAATCGCTTCCAATGAAAAGCGATTGGACATAGCTATTGAAACTGTAATTTGTTTAGCTGTTGCATTCATTGCACAAATGTCTGAAACGTTTACTGCCACCGACTTATAGCCTAGGTGTTTAAGTGGTACATATATTAAATCAAAATGAACACCTTCCACCAGCATATCTGTAGAAACAACTGTTTGTTTGCCTTTGTAGTCAATAACGGCAGCATCATCGCCCACGCCTTTTAAGGTACTTTTATTTTTAATTTTTATAAACTGAGTAAGGTGTTTTATCAATCCAAATTCTCCCAAGCTGCTCAGTTCTGTGCGGTCTGTATTTTCAAACATGTTATAACTATTTATTTTCGCAAAGGTACATCTTAATTGCTATTGACAAAATAAGCTTCTGCACCCGAACAGCCATAAGCAGATACTAATATAAATGCGTACATCTTCTTAATTTTTGTAAATTTGGTTTTCATAAAATTTAATATACTACTGTCATGGAAATATTTTTTGAAATACTCAAACTAACAATACCTGCGGGTATTGTTAGTTTAACAACCTACTTCCTGGTTAAAAATTTCTTAGATCAGGATACTCGTAAACAAACGTTAAATGTCAAACGTGGCAATCAGGAAATAATTACTCCTATTCGTTTGCAAGCCTTTGAGCGAATTGCATTGTTCTTAGAACGAATAAACCCTAACAGCATTGTATTGCGAGTAAATATCAACACTTCTGCGGGTATGCTGGAAGCAGAAATAATTAAAACCATACGCAGTGAGTTTGACCACAATGTTGCTCAACAAATTTACATAAGCAGAAAAACATGGGACGCAGTTGTTAAAGCAAAAGATGAATCTATTAAGTTGGTAAATGTGGCTGCTTCAAAGGTTAATAAAGAAGCGAGTGGTATGGAACTGGCGCAAACGCTTCTTATTGTTTCTGCTCAATTGACACAATTACCTACCAAAGAAGCGATGGATTTGGTAAAAAAGGAAATAAGCAAAGAGTTTTAATTATGGAAGAGCTAGAGAGCAAAAATATTTTTTTAACTGATTCAGGTATTGAAATTAAACGCGTTTACACCCATGCTCCCTCCCCTGCGGGGAGGGTAGGGGAGGGGCTTGAGCTGCCCGGGGAATTCCCTTATACACGTGGTGTTCAGTCGACCATGTACCGCAGTAAGTTGTGGACAATGCGTCAGTATGCAGGATTTTCAACTGCTGAAGAATCCAACAAACGGTATCATTATTTATTAAATCAAGGCACAACAGGGCTGTCTGTTGCATTTGATTTGCCTACCCAAATCGGTTACGACAGCGACCATGAGTTTGCCGATGGAGAAGTCGGGAAAGCAGGTGTAGCAATTGACTCCTTGCGGGACATTGAAATTTTATTTGATGGAATTAAGTTGGAAAACATCACTACTTCCATGACCATCAATTCAACGGCTTCCATTCTTTTATCCATGTACATTGCCTTGGCAAAAAAACAAGGCGCTGATTTGAAAAAAATATCAGGAACCATACAAAATGATATTCTTAAAGAGTACGCTGCGCGCGGAACATACATTTATCCGCCAAAACCTAGTATGCGTATCATTACCGATATTTTTGAATATTGTAGTAAAGAGGTTCCAAAATGGAATACCATTTCTATTTCCGGCTATCACATACGAGAAGCGGGTTCTACGGCTGTGCAGGAATTGGCATTTACGTTATCAAATGGCAAAGCATATCTAAAAGCGGCTATAGACAAAGGATTGGACATAAATGTATTTGCAAAACGTTTGTCGTTTTTCTTTAATGCACACAACAATTTATTTGAAGAAGTAGCCAAATTCAGAGCCGCCCGAAGAATGTGGGCGAAAATTACAAAGGACTTAGGTGCAACTGACCCCAAAGCTCAGATGCTTCGTTTTCACACGCAAACAGGAGGTTCTACACTTACAGCCCAACAACCGCATAACAATATTCCTCGTGTAACTATTCAGGCGTTATCGGCTGTGTTGGGCGGTACACAAAGTTTACACACCAATGGTTTTGATGAAGCCATTGCATTGCCAACCGAAGAAGCTGCTCGTATTGCATTGCGTACACAACAAATTATTGGTTACGAAAGCGGAGTTACGGAAACTGTTGATCCTTTAGCAGGTTCGTATTTTGTTGAAACGCTTACCAATGAAGTGGAAGCAGCTGCATGGGAATATATCAATCATATTGATGCGATGGGCGGTGCTGTTGCTGCCATAGAAGAAGGATATATGCAAAATGAAATTGCGGCATCGGCATACAAATATCAAAACGATATTCAGTCAGGAGAAAAAATAATTGTGGGTGTAAATAAATTCACCGTTAAAGAAAAACCACTATCGGACATTTTTACCGTTGATGATTCTATCCGCCAATTACAAATTGATAAAATAAATAAAGTAAAAGCAGAACGCGATAACGAAAAGGTAAAAGAAATTTTAAAAAAACTGGATGCCAGCGCAAGAGGCAATGTGAACCTGATGCCTACAATATTGGAAGCCGCTGAAAACTATGCTACACTTGGTGAAATTGCAGATACCATGAGAAATGTGTTTGGATTGCATCAGTAGCATTTTGATAATTTTAAATTAATCGGTGGCTGAGGTACTCGAAGCCACTGATTGAAAAACAACTTTGAACTTCAAAACTTTGAACTTAACATTAGGCTTTAGCCCTTGCCCCAACGATTGTTTTATATTTGATGCGATGATTCACGGTAAAATTGATACCGAAGGATTAACGTTTTCAACCCCTTGAATTCGAAGGGTAGAAAAATTAAATTTCGAACTATGACAAAGAATAATACAATAAATGTAAAAGAAATAGTTATTCGAACTATAAAAGTGAATGGTTCTGATTATATATGCATAACGGATATTGCGAAACAAAAAAACAGCATTGAGCCAAAAGATGTAGTTAAAAACTGGATGCGTCTTAAAAATACTTTGGAATATTTAGGACTTTGGGAAATATTAAACAACTCAGTTTTTAAAGGGGTCGAATTCGACCCCCTTTTGAGAGAAGCAGGTAGTAATTCATTTACTATGAGTCCCACTCGTTGGATTGAAATAACAGGAGCTATTGGATTAATTACAAAAAATGGAGCAGGAGGCGGAACTTATGCCCAAAGAGATATTGCTTTTAAATTTGCTAGTTGGGTATCGGTAGAGTTTGAATTATATTTAATCAAAGAATTTCAACGTCTCAAAGAAGAAGAACAAAAACAAATAGGTTGGAGTGCAAAGCGAGAACTGGCAAAGCTTAATTACCATATCCATACTGATGCAATCAAACAAAACTTGATCCCAAAAGAACTAACAAAAGTTCAAACTTCAATTATTTATGCCAACGAAGCCGATGTACTCAATGTAGCATTATTTGGTATTACCGCCAAACAGTGGCGAGATGCCAACCCTAGCCTGAAAGGAAATATTAGAGATTATACAGGCATTAATGAATTGATTTGCCTGAGTAATATGGAAAACATAAATGCAGTTTTTATTAATGAGGGTTTGCAACAGCAAGAACGACTGATAAAACTCAACGCCATTGCCATACAGCAAATGAAAATATTAGCTGAGGTGGAAAACCGTAAATTATTGAAATGATTTGGTAACGTACACATTCGTTACCAGCGACTGAATACAAAAACAAATTGGACTTTTAACTTTAAAACTTTGAATTTAACTATCGGCTTTAGCCCTTGCCCCAACGATTGTTTTATTTTTGATGCAATGATTCACGGTAAAATTGATACCGAAGGATTAACATTTGACGTCGTGATGGAGGACGTTGAAAGCCTGAATCAAAAAGCATTTAAAGGAGAACTGGATATTACCAAATTAAGTTTTCATGCTTATGCATATATTACAAAATTATATCAATTGCTTGATGCAGGCAGTGCTTTGGGTAATGGTTGCGGACCTTTATTAGTTGCAAGTTCAACATTGCAAGTTCAACGTTCAACAAGGATTGCGATTCCCGGAAAATATACTACTGCTAATTTTTTATTGTCGCTGGCTTTTCCGGAAGCAACAAATAAATTAGAAGTAGTATTTTCAAACATTGAAGATTCCGTTTTGTCAGGCAAAGTAGATGCCGGATTGATTATACATGAAAACCGTTTTACTTATGAAGAAAAAGGATTAAAAAAAATAATTGATTTAGGCGAGTATTGGGAAACACTTACCAAATCACCCATTCCATTGGGAGGGATTGTTATTAAACGGAATTTGCCTATTGACATAAAAAATAAAGTAAATCGTATTGTTCGCAAAAGTGTAGAATATGCATTTGCAAATCCTTTGTCGAGCCGTAGCTTTGTAAAAGAGCATGCACAAGCAATGAGTGAAGATGTAATGCAAAAACATATTGATTTATATGTAAATAATTATTCAGTTGATTTGGGTATTGAAGGCAAACGTGCAATAAAAACCTTGTTTGATAAGGCAGAAGAGGTTGGGGTGATTGAAAAAATTGAGGAAGAAATATTTTTGTAAATAGATTTTTATATGAACTTGCTTTCAATTTTTATATACATAACTCCACCAATTAAAGACAGAGGTATTGGAGATATTATTTTTATCATTATTGGACTTATTGTTATATATGCCTTTAAATATTGGTGGAAAAGAAGTAATAAAAAATAAGAAAACATATTCGTAATTCGCAAACATTCGTAATAATAAAATTAAAAAAAGCCTCCCCCTGGGGAGGTTGGAGGGGTATCATGATAATAGTAACAGGCGCAGCAGGCTTTATAGGAAGTTGTTTGGTAAGTAAATTAAACCAGGAAGGCTTTAAAGACATTGTAATAGTAGATGATTTTTCAAATCCTGAAAAGATGAAAAATCTGGAAGGGAAAATATTCTCGCAAAAAATTCATCGCGATGATTTTGTAGAGTGGTTAAAACAAAACCATCGTTTCACGCAATTTGTTTTTCACATAGGTGCACGTACCGATACCACAGAGTTTGACAAAAACATTTTTGATAAACTGAATTTGAATTACACCAAAGACATTTGGAACCTTTGTGTGAAGTTCGGTTTGCCGCTTGTTTATGCTTCTTCAGCAGCAACGTATGGCTTGGGCGAACTCGGTTATGATGATAATGAAGCATTAATAGATCAATTGAAACCTTTAAATCCTTACGGAGATTCCAAAAACGATTTTGATAAATGGGCGTTGAAGCAAGAACGAAAACCTTACTTTTTTGTGGGCTTAAAATTCTTCAATGTATATGGTCCTAATGAATATCACAAAGGTCGTATGGCATCTGTATTTTTTCATGCTTACAATCAAATTCAGGAAAAAGGTTCTATGAAATTATTTCGTTCGCATAACCCCAACTATAAAGATGGGGAGCAATTGCGCGATTTTGTGTATGTAAAAGATGTGGTGGAGGTGTGTTATTTCTTACTACATCATCGTAAAGATTCGGGCATATATAATTTAGGTTCGGGTACAGCACGCACGTTTTTAGATTTGGTGAAGAATACATTTGCTGCATTAGGCAAACCACCTCAAATTGAATTTGTGGATACACCCATTGACATCCGCGATAAATACCAATACTTTACCGAAGCCAACATGAATAAGCTAAAGTCCATTGGTTATTCAAAATCTTTCTATACGCTTGAAGAAGGCGTGAAGGACTATGTTCAGAATTATTTGACAGGAAAGAAATATTTATAAAAAAATCACAAAATGAAAAACATATTTCTTGTTCGACATGCAAAGGCAATAGAACCTGCATCAAGCATTGATGATTTTGACAGACCTTTAATGGATAAAGGAATCAAAAACGCTCATTTTATGGGAAAGTTGCTGCATCAGCAGCAAATAAAACCCCAGTTGATAATCTCGTCGCCCGCAGCAAGGGCTTTAAGCACAGCAATGATAATGAGCAAGGAGCTTAACTATCCGTATTCAAATATTGTTCTTGAAGAAAAACTTTATGAATCGTCGGTAAACAACTATTTTCATGTAATTAAAAAAACAAGCGATGCTGTACAAACGCTGTTTTTGTTTGCCCATAACCCTACCATTTCGGAAATTTGTCACTCGCTTACAGATACATTTATCGACATTGTTCCAACTACAGGCATTATAGGTCTTTCTTTTAATATCGATGAGTGGCAAAAAATAGATACGATAAAAGGGGCATTGATTTTAGTTGATTTTCCTAAAAAGCACTCCGCTTTCTAATGTTAATTTAATGTTAATTTTTATTAATGCTACATGCTGTTTAGCCCTAAAGAGTAAATTCGTCAACCAATATAAAGTACTAACTTAACAAATAAAAACAACCATTTAGAGCATTATTGGAATGAAAAAAAATCATGTATTTGTTAATAGAGAATTAAGCTGGCTTTCATTTAACGAAAGAGTATTGCAGGAAGCTGAAGACGAGAATGTGCCACTCATAGAACGAATAAAATTTTTGGGTATATTTTCAAACAACAGAGATGAATTTTTCAGGGTAAGAGTAGCTGCCATTAAACGAATGGTGAAATTTCCCAAAAAAGCAAATGAAATAATTGGCGATGATCCGCTTTCACTCCTTGATAGAATTCAAAAAAAAGTAATTGAGCAACAAAACAAATTTGACAAGCTGTTTGACACAATTACAAAAAAACTTGCAGAAGAAGATATTTATATTATCAACGAAAAACAGTTAACCAAATCACAAGGAATTTTTGTAAAAGAATTTTTCAGAGAAAAAGTATTGCCTTCGCTTGTGCCTATTATGCTTGATAGCGCACCCCAATTTCCTTACATGAAAGACAAATCGGTTTATCTGATTGTAAAACTGATACGCTTAGGGAGAAAAAACAAATATGCATTGCTGGAAGTTCCTACAAGTGATGTTTCACGCTTTTTGGTTATTGACAATATTACCGACAAACAAAAATATATCATATTATTAGATGACGTTATCAGGTATTGTTTAGATGATGTTTTTTCGGTGCTGGATTATAGTGCAATAGAATCATATACGATAAAACTGACTAGAGATGCGGAGTTAGACATTGACAATGATATTTCTAAAAGTTTTGTAGAAAAAATATCCGGCAGTTTAAAAAAACGAAACAAAGGGCAACCTGTACGCTTGGTTTATGACAACGAAATTTCGCGTGATACGCTTCAATATGTAGCACGTTCTTTAAAATTCAGAAAGGCAGACAACCTTATTCCCGGTGGCAGATACCACAATTTCAAAGATTTTATAAATTTTCCGAATCTCGGAAAAAAATATTTATTGTATGACCAAATACCTCCCCTTTATCATCCTGACTTTAACTTACATAAATCTGTTTTTGAGTTATTAAAAACAAAAGACATCTTACTTACCTTCCCTTACCAATCTTACCAGCATATTATTGATTTTTTGCGCGAAGCATCTATTGATCCAAAAGTGGAATCCATAATGATTACTCTTTACAGGGTTGCCAAAGGTTCTAACATTGTAAATACCCTGATAAATGCTGTAAAAAACGGAAAGCAGGTTACGGTAGTGGTAGAACTGCAAGCAAGATTTGATGAGGAAAATAACATCTACTGGGCAAATAAATTAGTAGAAGAAGGTGCTAAAGTAATTTATGGTGTTCCCGGACTTAAAGTACATTCAAAAGTATTTTTAATTACCCGCAAAGAAAACGGAAAACAGAAACATTACGTACATATTGGTACCGGCAACTTTAATGAACAAACAGCCAGAATATATAGTGATATGAGTTTGTTAACCTGCGACGAACGAATTACAAAAGAAACAGAAAAGTTATTTCAGTTTTATTCCGATAACTATAAAGTGGGAACCTTTAATAGTCTTATTGTTTCTCCGTTTTCCATGCGAAAAATGTTTGTTCAGCTTATTGATAAAGAAATTGCCAATGCTGTTAAAAATTTGCCTGCCTCCATTACTATTAAAATGAATAATTTGGTGGACAACGAAATGATCAGTAAACTTTATGAAGCCAGTCAAAAAAAAGTAAAAATAAAATTAATAGTACGTGGCATGTGTTCCATCGTTTCGGGAGTAAAAGGGTTGAGCGAAAACATCGAAACGATAAGTATTATTGATAAATATCTTGAACATGCCAGAGTGTTCATATTTTATAACGGAGGTGATGAAAAATATTTTATATCTTCGGCCGACTGGATGACACGTAACCTTGACCATCGTTCGGAAGTAGCAGTTCCTATTTTTGATAAAAAAATTCAGGTGCAGTTAAAAACCATGATTGACCTTCAATTGATTGATAATTGCAAAGCAAGAATTATCAATCAAAAGCAAGACAATATTTACAAAGCCAAAACCGGAAAAACGGCTATACGGTCGCAGGAAAAAATTTACAATTACTTGAAGCAATTACGAAGTGGCAGTTGAAGAAAAAAGTATTTTACAGTTTGCAGCAATAAATATAGGATCTAATGCTGTACGTTTATTAATTTCAAATGTGTTCGAAACTCCCACAGAACCCATTTTTAAAAAGGCTGAATTATTCCGGCTTCCTGTACGTTTAGGCGATAATTCATTTATTGACGGAAAAATATCTCCCGAAAAAACAGATAAACTGCTAATGGCAATGCGGGCTTACAAAGAGCTTCTCGGAATCTATAATCCTCTTACCTACAGAGTGTGTGCCACTTCCGCAATGCGTGAAGCAACTAATTCTCAAGATGTAATTGATCGGATTTATAAGGAAACACAACTTAATGTAGAAATAATTGATGGAAAAACAGAAGCCGATATTATCTATTCCAACCATGTTGCAGAAAACTTGGACAAAAACAATTCATACCTCTATATTGACGTAGGCGGCGGAAGTACAGAAGTTTCGTTATTTAGCAAAAACAAAATTGTTGCTTCGCGTTCTTTCAGAATAGGCACTATACGTTTATTATACAATAGCGTAAGTAAAGAGTATTGGAACGAATTTAAGGATTGGGTAAAAGATACTACCAAAGGTTGTAAACCCATTGTAGCAATAGGCTCGGGAGGCAATATAAATAAGCTGTTTAAGATGACCGGCAGAAAGGATAATAATTATATCAGTTACGGAAAATTAAAACAGATGAGTGATCTCCTTAATACATATACCATGGACGAGCGCATACAACTGATGGATTTGAATCCTGACCGTGCTGATGTGATTATTCCTGCCTCTAAAATTTATCTCACCGTAATGAAAATTGCCAACATAGAAAAAATATACATTCCCCAAATTGGCTTATCAGATGGCATGGTAAGATTGCTGTATGAAGATTACAAACGTAATCAGCAATAACCGCATTTATTATTCATAATAACTTACACCAATTTTAACAGATGAGGAGTAAGTATAATGAATTCGTTTCTCTTCAACTTGATTTTGGATACGAATGACGTCTGTTTGTGCTATGCCAAAGTGCATTATAAACAATCCGGCACAGAGGCTGCAAAGAACTGTTTGGTAATTCATTTTGGTATAATTTGAAAATTAACAATACCCTCAATTTTTAGTATCTTCGTGCCCCTATAAATTAAGAAACAATGATTTCAGTCTCCAATCTTTCGTTACGTTACGGTAAACGTGTATTATTTGATGAAGTAAATATAAAGTTTGCCTCAGGCAATTGTTATGGTGTTATTGGTGCCAATGGTGCCGGAAAATCCACCTTCATGAAAATTTTGTCGGGCGAAATAGAAGCTACTACCGGACAAGTTTCCATTACTCCGGGTGAACGATTGAGTGTGCTTAGTCAAAATCATTTTGCATTTGATTCCTATCCTGTTTTACAAACGGTATTGATGGGTAATAAAAAATTATGGAAGGTAATTGAAGAAAAAGATGCCATTTATGCTAAGCCTGATTTTAGTGATGCGGATGGACTAAAAGCCGCAGAATTGGAAGGATTATTTGCCGAAATGGAAGGTTGGAATGCCGAAAGTGATGCCGCTAACTTGTTAAGTGATTTGGGTGTAAAGGAAGATTACCACAACAAGCTGATGGGTGACTTGAGTGGTAAAGAAAAAGTGCGTGTATTGCTGGCGCAAGCCATCTTCGGAAATCCGGATATTCTATTGTTGGATGAACCAACCAACGATTTAGATGTAGAAACTATTGCGTGGTTGGAAAACTTTTTAGCCGATTTTCAAAATACCGTAATTGTTGTATCGCACGACAGGCACTTCCTTGATGCGGTATGTACACACATTGCCGATATTGATTTTAATAAAATACAACTGTATACAGGTAACTATTCGTTTTGGTACGAATCGAGTCAATTGGCGCTGCGTCAGCGTTCAGACCAAAACAAAAAACTGGAAGACAAACGAAAAGAGCTACAAGATTTTGTGGAGCGCTTCAGCGCAAATGCTTCTAAGTCAAAACAAGCAACCAGTCGTAAAAAGTTATTGGAGAAGCTGGTGATAGACGACATAAAACCAAGTACAAGAAAATATCCGGGAATCATTTTTAAAGCCGACAGAGATTGTGGAGATCAGATTTTAAATGTGGAAGGACTTTCCAAAACGTCTCCGGAAGGAACGCCCTATTTTTCAAACATTACATTTACCTTAACCAAAGGTGATAAAGTAGCCATACTTTCTAAAGAACACATTGCCATCACTACTTTTTTTCAAATTATAACAGGCGAAGAAAAAGCAGATAAAGGCGAATATGGTTGGGGAAGTACTATTACCAAATCCTATTTACCCAACGAAAATGCAAGTTATTTTAAATCGGATTATAATTTGATTGACTGGTTACGTCAATACTCAACAGATAAAGACGAAACCTTTGTACGTGGTTTTTTAGGCAGAATGTTGTTTAGCGGAGAAGAGACATTTAAAAAATCAAATGTGCTTTCGGGTGGAGAAAAAGTACGTTGCATGGTATCGCGGATGATGCTTACCAATGCCAATTGCTTAATATTAGATGAACCCACCAACCATTTGGATTTGGAGTCTATCACGGCATTTAATAATGCGTTGAAAGATTGGAAACACATTGCCTTGTTTACTTCGCATGACCATGAGTTTGTACAAACCGTTGCCAACCGAATTATTGAGCTTACACCAAAAGGTATCATTGACAAACGAATGACCTACGATGAGTATATTGCCGACGAAAACATAAAAGCGTTGAGAGAAAAAATGTATACAGGGATGTAAAATGACGACTCAGAAGTCTATCACCTCCTCCCAGAGCGAAATAATAAATTCTATGATGGTAACTTCAAACCAGTAAGGTTTGAAACGTTCATTTGAAGTACCTGCTCTTGATGGAAAAGAAAACAATACATGCTAATTCAAGTATATATTGAATTTAATTAATGTGGAAGTTTGTCTTTAAAATATCCATAAACCCAGGTGCCAAAAATTGCGAATAACAACGTGATGATGATAACCGAAAAACCACTACCTATAAGAGCGAATAACGGACCCGGACACGCACCTGTTAATGCCCAGCCAAAACCAAATATCAATCCTCCGTAAATCTGTCCTTTGTCAAATTGCTTTGGTTCAAGTTCAATAGCTTCACCCGAAAGTGTTTTTAGATTAAATTTTTTAATCAGAAAAATCGAAATTGCTCCAACAACAACGGCTGTGCCTATTACACCATACATGTGAAATGAATCGAAACGAAACATTTCCTGAATTCTGAACCAACTGATTATTTCAGTTTTTACAAATGTTATCCCGAAAAAGATACCAACAATCAAATACTTTACATTCTTTGAAAAGCTGACCTTTGTATCATTTCCTATTTCTTCTCCAATGTTAAATTCATCCGAAAATTGTTTCGTTGTTTTTTCAGCCATGTTATAGATTTAAGATAAAAGGTAACACAAACCAGGTAACTATAATTCCGCCAACCATAAATGAAATGGTAGCAACCAATGATGGTAACTGTAAATTAGAAAGTCCGGTAATGGCATGGCCGCTAGTACAACCGCCGGCATACCGTGTTCCGAAACCTACTAAAAAGCCTCCTACGCAAATGAGTATAAAACCTCGCAAGCTGAATAATTCATCCCAGTTAAATACATCTGTAGGCAGTATATTGGCAAAATCAGTTACATTGTGTTGTTCAAGAAATTTTTTTGTATTGTCTGCAATCACAATCACATGAGGATCTTTTAAAAATACAGTTGCAATAACTCCTCCTAATAGAATGCCAGCCACAAAAAATAAATTCCATACTTCCTTTTTCCAGTTGTAATTGAAATAATTTAAGTGAGATGGCAGGCAAGCCGCACAAATATGACGAAACGAGGAAGATATTCCGAAAGGTTTATTACCTAGTATCAAAAGTAATGGTACTGTTAGTCCTATAAGTATTCCTCCTGCGTACCATGTCCAAGGCTGTTTGATTAGCTCTATCATAGTGATGAATTTTAATGCGAAAATAGTTTTAATTGTCCGGTATGTTGAATAAACACATCGTTTTTTTCATATATATTTGGTTTTAATGAAACATTCTCAAACTTTTTTTTCAGTTCTGTTTTGTACAATTCATTTTCTGTTTTTTGAAGAATTAATTTTTTTGCTTCCTGTTCATTTTCAGCCAACACATAAAATGAAAATTCCGACTCTTCATGTTCAAACAACTTGAATTTATAATTGTATAATTTTGTGTTCATTTTGTGTGATATTATTTTTTGTTCATGCCCCTTTTTCTTTTCAGTAAATGTGTGAAAAGAGAATTCGTAATCGTCGTGTTCATAAATTCCAAAACTGTGTTTTGATAAAATTTTATTCATTTTATTTATGTTATCATTCATTTAAGAAGCCAACAAAAACCCTTTATGCGAACATATTAACCAAAAACTAACTAAAAAACATAATTCTAATAAAGGGTTTTTATTGGGGTATCTTTAATTCAAAAGTGCTTCTAACTCTCGCGATGTTATTTTTGCCAGCTTAGTAAAAGTCGCTGACAAATCATTTTTTATATCATCAATGTGTTCCAGTCCGACAGAAAGTCTTAATAATCCCGGTTCAACACCTGCCAGTTTTTGTTCCCCTAAACTTAGTTGCTCATGAGTAGTTGTTGCAGGATGAATAATCAATGTTTTTGCATCACCTACATTGGCTACGTGACTGATTAATTTCACGTTATTCACGAAGAAATCTGCTGCGGCTTTTCCTTCTTTTAATTTGAATGACAACACACCACCAAAACCATTTTGCAAATACTTTTTAGCAAGACTGTGGTACTTAGAACTCTCTAATCCCGGATAGTTCACATATTCTACTTCAGGTCGTGCCTGCAACCATTTTGCCAGTATTAAAGCGTTGTCAACATGTCGTTGAACACGCAACGAAAGTGTTTCAACACCCTGTAGTAATAAAAACGCATTAATTGGTGAGAGTGAAGAACCAAAATCCCTCAAGCCTTCAACCCTCGCTCTGATGATGAATGCAATATTTGGTAAGCCCAAAGGATTATTAACACCAAATACTTCAGCAAATTTTAATCCGTGATAACCTTCTGAAGGCTCTGTAAATTGAGGATACTTGCCATTACCCCAGTTATACGAACCACCGTCAACAATCACTCCTCCAATGCTGTTGCCATGTCCGCCTATCCATTTGGTAGCAGAATTAACAACAATATCAGCACCATGCTGCAATGGTTTAAATAAATACCCCCCTGCTCCAAATGTATTATCAACAATCAATGGCAGGTTATACTTTTTAGCCACTGCTGCTATTTTTTCAAAATCAGGAACGTTGAATTCGGGATTACCGATTGTTTCCAAATAAAGAGCTTTTGTTTTTTCATCTATTAACTTTTCAAATTCTTCTGCTGCATCTCCTTTCGCAAAACGAACTTCAATCCCTAAACGTTTAAAGGCTACTTTAAATTGATTATGAGTTCCACCATATAAAAATGATGTACTCACAAAATTTTCACCGGTCTGTAAAATATTGTTCAAAGCAATGAACTGAGCAGCTTGTCCTGATGCAGTAGCTAAAGCAGCAACACCTCCTTCGAGCGCGGCAATTCGTTTTTCAAAAACATCTGTTGTCGGGTTCATTATTCTGGTATAAATGTTTCCGAATTCTTTCAATCCAAACAAGTTTGCAGCGTGTTTGCTATCTTTAAACAAATACGACGTTGTTTGATATATTGGTACTGCACGAGATCCTGTTTGAGGATCAGCTTCTTGTCCTGCATGCAATTGCAGCGTTTCAAATCTCAACGGTTGTTCATTTAGTTGGCTCATGATTTTTATTTTTTAAGTATTAATAATTCAAGTTTTATTTTTCGACTCTGCAAATATATATAATTCCTATAGAATTTATAGACTTTTAATGAAATTTATGTTAAAAAAATAAAATCACATTATCCAAATAAGAAATATACTACAATAAGTGTTATAAAAACATTGAACAATTGGGCTCCTAAAAAAGCAATCACGGGCTTTCCGTTATCTAATTTTATCAAGTCTCTAAAATTAGTTTCAAGCCCAATGCTGGTAAAAGCAAGCGCGAACCAAAAACTTTGCAGGTTTTTAGAAATGTCTTTCACTCCAGCTAATGTTTCACTGCTAATAACGAAAGAAAACACCAGTGATGAAAAAATAAATCCGATAACGAATTTTGGAAAACGTTCCCAAATTACCTTCAACGTAGGTTTTTCTGTATCCTTAGAGTTATTTTTAGAATACGTCCAAAACAAAGAAATAAAAAACGCAGCAAAACCCAACAACACATTTTGAGAAAATTTAACAATTGTACTTGTTTTAAGAGCTGCATCACCCACCAAAGTATCTGCAGCTACCACAGCACCGGTAGTATCAATAGTTCCACCTATCCAGGCACCGGTAACTTCTTGACTAAGCCCCAGTCTACCTGCCGCATAAGGCATCAGTACGATCATAGGCAATGCTGTTATAAGTACAAGAGAAATTACATATGATAATTTTTTGCTATCTCCTTTTATAGCACCGGCAGTGGCAATAGCTGCTGACACTCCGCAAATAGAAACAGCACTGGAAAGCATCATAGTCAATTCATTATCTATTTTTAATTTTTTACACAACCAATATGAAAAATACCAAACAGAAGTAACTACAATCAGAGCTTGAATTACTCCCAAACCTCCCGATTTGATTATATCTGTAAACAATACATTTGCTCCTAATATTACAAGTCCTATTTTAGTAAACAGTTCCGTAGATAAAGATTCTCTGAGCCATACAGGAATTTTTATTGTATTACTTATAGCAAGGCCTATAAGTAAACTAAATATAACGGGTTCCAATCCCCAACTTTTTAATGTGCCATTTCCTCCAATAATAAGTGCTACTATGGTAATAACAAATATTACCCCGTAACCATACACTATTTTTTTTACAGGTGAACTTTTTAATATAAATGCTAACAACACAAAAAAAAGAATAAAAACAAATAGCACACTTAAAAGTATTAAGTTGTGACCTGTTACTATTTTCTCTGAAAACTCCACTCTGTTCTTCCATCCAAAAGATGGCCAAGCCGGAGTAAATTTAAAAAGTGTGATTAACAGGCTTAACCAACCAATTACTGCGGCTGTCCAATCTTCATTTAATTTTATGCGATTCATTTGATTTGCTTGTTTAATTTTTGATTAAATATTAAATCATTAAAATATATTTTACAAATGTATATAAATTCTATAGAATTTATATACATTTGTAAAAAAATTAAACAATATTTTATAATGCAACAATTAAGAGAAGCATTAGTAAAAAAAATAACGGATGCAAAAAACAGAGAAGAAGTAGAAACTATAGTATTGGAAGCTATTGTAGAACTCAGAGCACATTGGGTATGCGAATTTGTTATTGCAGTATTCATTAATAAATTAATCAAGGAACTAAAAGAAAAAGAAATAAAACATCTAAATGATGAAGAATTGTTTTCACATATACTAAGTCTTCATCCTCAGGGTTATCAATGGGATTTATAATTTAAGATAAACATATAGTCGCGTGGCCGAGTGGTTAGGTTAGGGTCTGCAAAACCTTTTACGGTGGTTCGAATCCACCCGCGACGTCAAAAAGAACGCCCCAGATGTATCCGGGGCGTTTTTGTTAAGTAGTATTCAATTATTTGAACCTTTTATTTTTTTACATCACCGGGGATATTGGATACTCCTTTAGGTTTTATTCTTTCATAATCAACTACGCCGGTTTTTTCTGCCCAATTAAAATAATCAGCAGAAAGTTCATTTACAACATCCGGTCGTTGACTGGCAATGTCTTTTGTTTCACCTCTATCGGTTTCTATATTGTACAATTCCCATTGTAATGAAGGATAAGTGGAAACTATTTTCCATTTCCCTTTTCTCACAGCCCTGTTTCCGGCTCGCTCCCAAAATAACGGCTCTCCTCTTTGCACTTCTGTTGTTTTTCCCGTTAATAATGGCAACAAACTTTTTCCGGCTAAAGGATTTGAAATAACGCCATTGTATTTATGCGGATAAGCAATACCTGCTAATTCATAAAAGGTTGGCGCAAGATCAATGAGGTGAGCCGTGCCTTTTGCAATTGTTCCTGCTTTAATTTGTTTAGGATACCAAGCTATAAAAGGAGAACTATTACCCCCTTCATGATAATTGTTTTTATACTGGCGAAGTGGTGTATTGGACAACCATGCCCAACTTTGTTCCTGATAATCAAACGAACCGGAAGTGCCAATTGGCCCGCTATTTCTAACTAAAGTTCTACGTAAAGGTGAATATGTACTATAACCGCCCTGAGCTCCATTATCCGAAATAAAAATAATCAGTGTATTGTCATCTTCTTTCAAAGCTTTTAATTTCTCAAATACTTTCCCGATGTTCTGATCCATGTTATCAACCATTGCAGCATATATTTCCATTTTTGCTTTCCAGAATTGCTGCTCATCGTAGGTAAGTTTATTCCAATAAGGTACTTCCGGATCTCTTTCAGACAGTTGAAAGTTTGGATCAATTATACCCAGTTGTTTTTGTTTTGCAAAACGCACTTGTCGAAGAGAATCCCATCCTAAATCATACTTACCCTTATATTTAGCAATGTCTTTAGGTAATGCTTGTAAAGGCCAATGAGGTGCCGTAAAAGCTAAATACAAAAAAAAGGGTTTGTTTTCTTTGCTTTGCTCTTCCAAAAATGCAACTGCATTATTAGCAATTTCATCTGTAAAATAATAGGAATCGTCTTTAGGGTGTTGACGCACATTATTTTTTAACAGCGTTACCGGATATGAAGTTTGTCCTAAGGGTAATGGTTTCACATCAAAATAATCCGAAGCTCCTCCAATAATTCCATAGGATTTTTCAAATCCGCGTTGCTGAGGCCAGGCAAGACTATCCTGACCAACGTGCCATTTGCCACAAATAATGGTACTGTATCCATTTGCCTTAAATACTTCACCCAGCGTTAATGACTTTTTATTAAGATACCCTTGATATGCCGGCAGTCCTAAATTTACATCAAAATAACCGACTCCGGCTTTATGCTGATATTGCCCTGTTAACAAGGATGCTCGGGTAGGTGCACAGATGGAATTGTTGTAAAACTCCCTTAATCGTATTCCTTCATTTGCAAGTTTGTCAAGGTTGGGTGTATTAATTTCTGAGAAGCTGTCTAAAAACGGTTCAACATAATTCTTATGGCGGATAAATGCAGCATTGCTACACTGGTTTGATTAAGTCGTTCATAATTTTTAGAGTTCCTTCTATTTGTATCAATCCAAG
>Ga0302280_1001537_pt1 | contig 18839 bp, 15 predicted proteins | sample III_Fen_E1_1_FD_198771 | JGI IMG/M metagenome (GOLD analysis project Ga0302280, IMG submission 198771) | Peat permafrost microbial communities from Stordalen Mire near Abisko, Sweden - III_Fen_E1_1 | ecosystem: Environmental > Terrestrial > Soil > Wetlands > Permafrost | place: Sweden: Abisko... | reverse complement strand
GAGGTGCAATTTGCCGCTGGGCAAATTGACACCGTGTCTGAGAGTATCAGCTTTTACTTACTGGGTTTGGATATCTTTAAGATAACGATTGAGAAAGATTATGACTCTTTGGATAAATAATTAGGGATACATTAGCTCGTCAGATTTTCGTCAGAGACGAGGCAAAATGAAAAGTAGCCATGAGGCGTACTAATCAAGTACGGTGAATGGCTACTTTTCATTTTAACGAAGTATATGGCGAAAATATGACGAGTTAGGATAATCGGCCAAAATTGGGAGAGCTAGAAAGAATTACTTATAGATAGCTAAGACGATAAAAGCTGATGCTAGTCCGACTGCAATTCCACCAAATATGTCTGATGGATAATGGTAGCCCATGGCGACCCTAGCACATCCGGCCAGTAAGGCCAGAGCCAATCCAATCAAACCGATTACTGGAAAATAAAAAATCAGAACCGCACTTATCGCAATCATAGATGATGTATGTCTGGAAGGAAAAGAATTCGCACCGTTTTCAGGATAGGTGAATAGCCAGTTATGTATAGGTATGAATTTGAATTGTTGGTACGGCCTTCTTCTTTTGTAAAAATGGTTTATTATTGCGACGAAAACAAAACGCGCCAGGACAAATGCCGCTAATGCTAAGAAATCTATGCGCAAACCTCCGACTGTCTTGGCAATATACCAACCAAAAAAGACAAAAATCAAGACTGAATAAGACGCGAATGCTTCAGCTAAAAATCTTACGATAAAATTTTTAGTCATTAGCTTTCGAGAGTTTAAATAAAACTTCTTGTATCCTCTAAAGTCATATTCTTGCCCAGCTACCATATTTTCTATTTCTGTGTTTTCTATACTCATGTGTTGAATTAAATAATACCTGGTACTGGAAAGTTCGCCGCGACCGCTTCAACTTCTGATTTGATCTTCAACAATTCGCTTTCGGAATCTTTGTTTTTTATTGTTCTATCTATCAAATCGCCTAAAGTTTCCATATCTTTTTCCTTCATTCCCCTGGTCGTCATCGCTGGTGTGCCCAAACGAATACCAGATGGGTCCATTGGCTTTCTCTGGTCATAAGGAATCATGTTTTTATTTACGGAGATTCCAACGAATTCCAATGCGTGTTCCGCTTCTTTGCCAGTCGCACCAACGCTTCCGAAAATATCAACCAACATCAAGTGATTATCAGTGCCTCCGGAAACAATACGGTAACCGCGTTCCTGTAATACTCCAGCAAGTTTTTTTGCGTTTACAATAATTTGCGCGGCGTAATCTTTGAATTCTGGTCTCAAGGCCTCACCAAAGGCTACAGCTTTTGCCGCAATAATATGTTCATGAGGTCCACCCTGAATTCCAGGGAAGACAGCTTTATTTATTTGCGGCAAGAATTTTTCTTTACACATAATCAAACCACCTCGTGGTCCGCGCAAGGTCTTATGTGTTGTTGTGCTGACAACATCAAAATAAGGAACAGGGCTTTCTAGTTGTCCACCTGCGATCAGTCCGGCAACATGAGCAATATCCGCAAAAGTGTAAGCTCCGACTTCATCAGCAATTTCCTTGAAGCGTTTCCAATCCATGCTTCTGGAATAAGCGGAAAAACCAGCGAGAATCATTTTTGGTTTTTCTCTGCGGGCGATTTCTGCGACTTCATCCATATCAATGACTTCTGTCTCTTTATTCAAAAAATAAGGGACGATATCGAATAATTTTCCGGAAAAGTTCATTGGATGACCGTGAGACAAATGACCACCTTGATCTAAAGATAAACCTAAGACTTTATCCCCTGGTTCAAGTAGTGCCATATAAACAGCAATGTTTGCTGGACCACCAGAAAGAGGCTGGACATTCACAGCTTCCGCGCCAAACAATTGCTTTGTGCGTTCAATCGCCAAAGTTTCTACTTTATCTATGATTTGATTTCCACCGTAATATCTTTTGCCCGGATAACCCTCTGAATATTTATTCGTAAAGACACTACCCATGGCTTCCAACACGGCCGGGCTCACATAATTTTCGGAGGCGATCAATTCCATCCCGAATTTTTGGCGATGTTCTTCTTCTTTTAAAATATTGAATACGTCAATGTCAGACTTTTCTAAATTATCGTAATTCATTTTATATTTTTTAATATTCTATTAATACTATTTTACTGATTTAAGTTCTACGTAAAATACTGATTAGAACTATTTATATGAATCTGGGTTTTGCATCTCTACTTCGATTTGGCTACTTACATCTCCAATAAGCTTCTTATAATCTTCATCTTTGAGGGTACTTTCCGTATTTTTGTCATCCCATCTAGATCCAGATCTATGATTAAGGATGGCATTATTATAAATATCCGTAGCTCTTTTTTCCCAATAAGGTCGATATTTATTCTCCATTTGGAAACCAAAGAAGAGATCGTCTAAATGCTGCTTTAATTCCGATGGCAATTCCGAGAGTCCATCTCGAATATTTTTTTCTACATCAGAAAAATCCGCTGGATTATTTTGATATTCCATTTTATTTAAAATTAGTTCATATCACAAAATTGATTATTTTATCTTGGACAAACACGACTTTTTTGATTTGATTACCGGCAATCGCGTTTTGCACGGTAGGAATCTGTAACGCGGCGTCTTCAACATCTTTCTGTACGCTTCCAGCTGGCACTTCCAAGTTTCCGCGGAATTTCCCGTTTACTTGCAAAACAAAATTCACAGTATCAGAAATTATCTTTTTCGCGTCAAATTTTGGCCATGGTTGAACAGTCACTCCGCCTTTAACCTTAGGCTTCTTTGCGAGGAATGGCAAAACCATCTGCCAAATTTCTTCAGCCAAGTGTGGAGCGGCAACCGATAGCACTATTGCATAATTTGCAACAAGTTCAGGAGTTACATCTTCTGAATAAACTATATTCATAAACTCCATGCACGAAGAAACAACCGTATTGAATTTTATAGCTTCGATATCAGAGCCGACTTTAGAAATCAAGAAGTTAATCGCTCTATCTGCTTTTTCTGAATTCCTCTTGGCGAAGCGCGGCAAAATTATATTTACAGAATTTTTTGGCAACGGCGAAGTTAACTCAGAAACAAACTTGTATGTTTTCTCCAAGAATCTACGTACTCCAATGATTCCATTCTCATTCCAGCTAACAGCCTGGTCATGAGGACCAAGGAAAAGCTGATACAAACGTGTCGTATCCGCACCGAATCTTTTTACCAGGTCGTCAGGATTTACCACATTCCCCTTGCTCTTGCTCATCTTTTCACCGTCTTGAGCGAGAATAATTCCATGCGGCTGTCTTCGTTTGAAAGGTTCTTTTGCGGTCACAAGTTTGCGATCATGTAAAAATAAATTCCAAAAACGTGAATAGAGCAAGTGCAAAGTAGTGTGTTCCATTCCGCCAAAATACAAATCCACAGGTGTCCACTTTTTAAGCATCTTCTTTGAAGCGAATTCCTTTTTGTTTTTTGGATCGGTATATCTCAAAAAGTACCAAGAACTGCCAGCCCAATTTGGCATAGTGCTCGTTTCGCGTTTTGCCGGACCTTTGCATTTTGGACATTTAACATTAACCCATTTAGGAACATCAGCTAGCGGAGATTCGCCGGTACCGGTCGGTTCATATTTTTTTACATTCGGCAAAACCACCGGAAGGTCTTTATCCGGTACTGGAACGAGTCCGCATTTTTCGCAATGGATAATAGGAATAGGTTCGCCCCAATATCTCTGACGGGCAAAAACCCAATCACGCAGTTTGTATTGCACAACGCTTTTACCAAATTTTGCGGTAATTTTTGTTTTGGCTTCTTCGACGGTTAATCCGTTAAAATCTCCAGAATGTTGCAAAAGACCGTCATCGCCAACCACTTTTATAATCGGTAAATCGAATTTCTCAGCAAAAGCTTGGTCGCGCTCATCGTGCGCTGGTACAGCCATAATTGCGCCCGTACCATAAGAGGCTAAAACATAATCAGCGATCCAAACTGGAATTTCTTCTTTTGTCGCCGGGTTGATCGCGTACAAACCTTTTAGAACTTCTCCGGTTTTATCTTTTTGTAAATCAGTGCGATTGATATCTGTTTTATTTGAGGCGTCCTTAATATAAGCATTTACCTTTTGCTTATTTTGAATGAAGTCCATTGCCTCGGCTATTATTTTATTCTCTGGGGCCAAGACTAAATAGGTCGCACCGAACAATGTGTCAGGTCGAGTTGTGAAAACGGTAACTTCTTTTTTAAAGCCTCTTTCTCTGCTGAGGATTTCGAATTTTATTTCTGTGCCATCGCTATGACCAATCCAGTTCGCCTGCATCGTTTTGACCGCATCCGGCCATTCTGGTAAATCCTTCAGTCCATCCAAAAGTTTTTGGGCGTAATCTGTGATCTTCAAAAACCACTGGCGAATATTCTTCTGTTCGACTTGTGCCCCACAACGTTCGCATCTGCCATTTACCACCTCTTCATTGGCGAGACCGGTTTTGTCTACCGGGCACCAATTAATTGGAGCAGTAGCTTCATAGGCTAAGCCGGCTTTATAAAATTGCAGGAAGAGCCATTGCGTCCATTTGTAATAATTCGGATCGGTGGTATTAACTTCTCTCTGCCAATCAAAACTAAAACCCAAAGATTTTATTTGCTTCTTAAAGGTTGTTATATTTTTGGCTGTGCTAATCCTAGGATTGACGCCCATCTTGATTGCATAATTTTCCGCAGGCAAACCAAAAGCGTCCCAACCGATTGGAAACATAACTTCAAAGCCTTTGGCTCGATAATATCTGGAGGTAACATCGGCTGCGGCATATCCCCTAAGATGCCCAACGTGCAATCCAGCACCGGAAGGATATGGGAATTCTACAAGGATATATTTTTTCTTTTTCTTTGATGCATCTGAGGCATGGTAAAGTTTTGGGTTTTTCTCCCAAACCTTTTGCCACTTTGCTTCAATCGATTTTGGATCGTATTTTTTGGGCATTTTGTTCCTAACTAAATATAGGTTAATAATAACCGAAAATCGCTAACTTTTCCAATTCGGCCCAATCGACCATTCCGGATACAAGGGGGTCAGGTCCGGGGTCTGATCCCGGACCTGACCCCAAATCTTGACAATTGCGGAAAATTGTTTTATTATCACAAGTCATCACGAAAAATTGTGCTGGCAACCCCGTTAAGGCGAAGGGTTTAGATTTCGCCCAGGTGACTGCGTTCGCAGTACCGATAGTTCCCAGCCTCCTGACCCGTTCGGGTCAGAAAACATTCCCGAGGAGGAATCAGATGAGAGCAAGTGATTTAATTCTAGCTGCCGCACATCCAAATGGCGTCATTACACTTGAAAGTATGAACTACGCGGAACTCCAGCTAGTTGGAGCAAGTTTTGGCAGTATGTTGCCAATGCACCGTCTCGGCAACTCCGCCAACATCGCCATCAATAAGGACGAGATAGGTATGGTTGTCCTTCATTGCAGTTGGTGTCCAGATAAAACTCCCGAGTTCTTTGATTTTACCTTGGAAGTGTCTTGGCCTGAAGGTACAGTGTTTCCATGGATTGAAATCAGAAGACAATGGGTTCCGGAAGATCCAAAGAGGCTCATCCGCCATAACTGGGATGCGATCGAAGTCAGTGTGGATGGAGTAATCTATAGCTCACACAAAGATGCCGGACGCGATGGTAATATCTTCGCGAACGCAAATCTTATCTGTCGCTACATCAACTCCAAGATCACAGCGGATGAGTTCCTGACCGCGGTCAATACTCCAACGGTGGAACAAAAACTTCGAGACCAGTTGAAGAGTGCTGAGATGGCTATCGACGTGATTCGCCGGGAAGCAAACAAGGCCAAGCACGAACGTGACTACTGGAAATACCACGGCCTGCAGCTGGCTAAAGCTGTGCGACCTGGTAGAATTAAGCGCATCCTGCTGTGCCTCATCCCCAACCGTTTCAGAAATCTTTCATTAGAGATTGCTCTCAACATGTTTAAGCACATTCCAGATGGATATAAACCTGGAGTGTACCCGAACTACGATGACTCTGAGTCCGAAGACTAGTACGACTCAAACCCACCCAGACCTAGCGGTCTGGGTGGGTATTGCTTTTTATAAACGTATTTATTAAATTATATTCCTACGCCAAACAGTCTACACGAATTCTCAAAAGCCATTTCTTCGACTTCTTGATAATCTTTATCCAAAATTTTTGCCGCAAACTCAACCGTATATTTTACATATTGCGGCTGATTTTTTTTGCCCCTAAAAGGAATCGGCGCCAAAAACGGTGCGTCTGTCTCAAATATCAGACGATCTTGCGGAATATTTTTAACCAATTCAGCAATAACCCCTGTCTTATCAAAAGTCAAAATGCCATTAACAGAAACATATGCCCCAAGATCTATAAACTTTTTGCACTCTTCCCAACTTCCAGTAAAGCTATGCATTTCAAATCTGCCGATATCTTCGCGCTTAAGAATCTGCAGAGTATCTTCATACACATTAACAGTATCCTTAGTCGGTCGAGAATGAATGACTAAAACTTTATTTAACTCTTTCGCCAATTTAATTTGCGCGACAAAACCAGGTTCTTGCAGCTCGCGCATATCAGCGGCGGTCAGACCTTCTGGAATCCGATAATAATCCAGACCGCACTCGCCTATCCCCACGGCTTTTACTCCGCCATCTTCGGCTAATTTTCTATATTTTTCAACGTCAAAAATTTTCTCTTTGCCATCTGGTAAAAAGTTTTCAGGATGAGAACCGATAACAGCAAAAATGCCGTTGTTATATTTTTTAGAAAGCTCCACAGCTTCTTTTGAACTTTCGTAATCCGCACCGACGTTGTTAACCCAAACTCCTTGTTGTAGACAATCCGAAATAATCGCAGAACATTCTTCGGGCGGATAATCTTTAAAGTTCAAATGACAGTGTGTATCGTATAACATAAATTTTATTTTTGCACTACTAATTTATTTATATTATCAAATTGCTTTTGATAGAAGTTTCCTCATAAAACATAGCTAAATAGATCGTGGTTTTATTACGAACTATATATAAAGCAGCTCTATTTTATCCTTGGACTCTTGGAAACAGCGGTTCTATCTTTGTAATATCTTCGCCGATTTCAAAAGCTTTGCGGATTTTTTCCGCTGTCTGCGGCATGAATGGCGCTATTTTATGGTTGATTTGCAATAATTGCGCTGACAGCCTGGAAAGAAGTTGATGGACTCCTTCTGGATCAGACTTAAACATTTCCCAAGGTTTGCCATCGTCAATCAACTTATTGCACCAGGCGACACTTTCCCAAATTGCGGCAAGGGCTTCGTTGAAGTGATAATTTTTGAGATGTTCGTCGACTACTTTTAATTCGTTCTCCGCATGCAAAACCTCTGGCACTCGACCATCGGCAAATTTTTCTATCATGTTTGTCAATCTAGAAACTAAATTACCCAAACCGTTTGCTAGATCACCTTCGTATCTTCCGGCTATCTTTGCATCGGAGACATCCCCGTCTTCACTAAAAGGAAATTCTCTCATGAAAAAATATCTGACAGCGTCACTGCCATATTTTTCGACCCAGTCATTCGGATCTATTACATTTCCTAAAGATTTGCCGATCTTTTGATTGTCTATGGTCAAATAACCATGGACTATCAGTGTCTTCGGCAATTGGAAACCTGCGGCCAATAACAACGCTGGCCAGACTATACTATGGAATTTTATAATACCTTTGCCGATGACATGGCAATCGGCTGGCCAAAATTTTTCGAATTGTTCTTGATCTGAGATAAAGCCAACGCCAGTCAAATAATTTATAAGCGCGTCAACCCAAACATAAACAGTCTGCTCTGAATCCCAAGGTAAAGGAATTCCCCATTTAACATTCGGGCGACTTATGGCAATATCGTTGAAGCCACTCTTCAATAATCCTAAGACTTCATTGCGTCTTTGTTCCGGCCAGACCTGGAAGTCCCCGCCTTCGATTTTTTCCTGGATGATTTGCGTGAACGCTGAAACTTTCAAGAACCAATTTTTTTCCGTTATGAATTCTGGAACTGTCTGATGTTCAGGACATTTTCCGTCGACTAGATCCCTTTCATTCAAAAAAGATTCGTGGCCGATACAATAGTATCCGCTGTACTCGCCTTCATATAAATAACCATTCTCTTTGATTGTCTTCAAGATATCATGTACAGCCTTGATATGATCTTCGTCTGTGGTACGGATGAATCTATCATAAGAGACATCAAGATTGTCCCATGTCTTTTGGAAGCCTTTGGACATCTCATCGGCGTAAGCCTGTTCTGACATTTTTGCCTTATCAGCGTAACCGGCGATTTTTGCGCCGTGCTCATCTGTACCTGTGAGAAAGAAAACGTCAGCACCGGCAATGCGATAAAAGCGCGCCAAAACATCGGAGGCAACTTTTTCGTAGGCATGCCCAATATGCGGCTTACCGTTAATATAGTCTATGGCTGTAGTAATATAGTATTTCATTTTTCTATTATACCAAGAGCGTCAATATATGGAAAATCCGCCGTGGCAGATCTTTCCAATCAGTCTGCGGTACCCGTTTGCGGTTTTACTCCTTCAGGGACTTAACCCAAATCCCTTTCAGGAGTAAAACACGCAAACATCCCCAGACTGATTGGGTTTTAGTTTTGTACTGCTTTTCGATCGTTATAGTTATATATAAATAACCCAGTAAGTAAAAGTGGTACTCGAAGACCATCTCGGAGACCCGAAAGCATGGTCTCCGTCTTTTGAAGACGGAGTTTCGGGTCGAGAGCGAGGTGCAATTTGCCGCTGGGCAAATTGACACCGTGTCTGAGAGTATCAGCTTTTACTTACTGGGTTAAGGATACCTTTAAGATAACGATTGGGAAGATTTAAATAATTTTGTTTCTGAGCTTCTTCAAAATCTTGATATCTTCGGCGACTTTATCGTGTTCGGTTTCTAAGATTAGAGGCGCATCGTCCTTTAGAAGTTTGTCTTGTTTCTTCCAGAATTTTAGGAGTTCGGCAAAACCCTTCTCGCCGATTATGCCGCCTTTGATGTGATCATGCCTGTCTTTCTTGCCACCAAGCTCGATTTTCGAATCGTTCATATGAGACATGCGCAAATATTCCAAACCGATAAGCTTATCGAATTTTTTGAAAGTACTTTTTATACCTTCAGCATTAGAGATGTCATAACCAGAAGCAAAGGCGTGTTGCGTGTCAAAACATATTCCGCCAAAACCATCATATTTTTTTAGAGCATCGACCAATGGCGCCATTTGTTCAAAGCTAGACCCGACTGTAGAACCAGATCCGGCGGCGATCTCCAACAGGAATTTTGTCGTCTTGCCTTTATACTTTTGCATGATTTCTTCCAACGCCTTCAATACTTTTTTCTGTCCTTCGGCTGTCGGATTACCATCGGCATCGATATACTCTTTGTAAGTTCCAAGGTGGGTCATTAGATATTTCGCGCCGAGCATGTCAGCGCGTTGCAGTTCTTCGGCGATAGCAGAGATGGAACCGTGATAGATCCTCGGTTCAATACTCCCAAAATTCACAAAATAAGGCGCGTGCACGACAAAATCAACTAATCCATTTTTCGCCATGGATTGTTTGAATTTTTCTACGACTTCAGAGGTTATCGGTGCGGCTTTTCCGCCTTGTGGCGAACGAGTAAACATTTGGAAAGTCTCGCAACCTAATTCTTTAGCTCTTGTTGGAGCATTTTCTAAACCTCCGGAGGCGGAAACGTGACAGCCTATCTTCATAAATTTATATTTATATTTTTATAGATTTTTTTAATTTATCCTGATTTGTAATTGGGCCAACAGCTGAAAGCGCCATGCGCTTACTGCTGAAAATTTCTTTAGCAACATTCTGGATGTCTGTGATGCTAACCTTATCTACTCTTCTATAAACTTCTTCGGTGGTAAGGATTTTCCCTGTCATGACGAACTGCCCGATGATAAAATCCAATTTGGATTGAGGATCTTCCAAACCAAGTGCCATTCTACCTTTTGATTGCTCTTTAGTTTTCCTTAATTCCTCTTCGGTCACTTTTGTTTTAATCAATGTCTTCAGCTCTTCCCCAATTATTGTGAGTGCCTTATCAACACTATCACTCCTTAGACCAGCATTGACCATGAACATTCCCGTTTCGTAATAACCCTCACTGTAAGCGTAAATCGAATAAGCCAGACCAAGTTTTTCGCGCAATCTTATGAATAACCTGGAACTCATTCCCCCGCCGATTATTGAAGACAATAACCTCAGTGCTGGAATTTTTTTGTCTGCATGCGCATAGCTGATGAAGCCTAAGGAAATACTGGCCTGCTCAATCTTGCGATTTTCAAAAATCATTCTTGACGTATCGGAAGAATTTATTTTCACTTGATCTGCCCAAAACATCTTTGGAACTTTTTGCTTTGGCAATGATCCCCAAGTTTTTTTGATAAGATTTTCGGCTACGACCTCGTTGAAATTTCCGGCTACGCCCAAAACAATATTTGCCGGCACATACCAAGTGCGCCAATAATTAAAGAGATCTGTCTGGGTGATTCCTTTTAAGCTTTTTTCGTCTCCGATGATTTCTTCTCCTAAACGAGTATTCGGCCACATCGCTTTATCTAAGTTTTCCTCTGCCCTGGAACGAGGATTGTCTCGATACATCTTCATCTCTTCAAGGATCACGCCTTTTTCTCTTTCTATTTCTGTCGCATCAAAGAGCGGGTTATGCAACATATCCGTGAGCAAATCAAAAATAAATTTGAAGTTCTTCTTGCTAGCGCGAATGTAGAATTCCGTAGTCTCTTTACCAGTCATAGCGTTCCAATCACCGCCGATAGCATCGACTGATGTAGAAATCAATTCAGAAGTCGGATATTTTTTGCTTCCTTTAAAGAACATGTGTTCCAAAAAATGCGTGATGCCGGCGAGCTTCTGCTCTTCATATCTGCTACCAACTTTGACCATGATTGTAAAAACTACCGACTCTGCATCTTTGAGTGGAAGAAGGAACAGGTTCAGACCATTTTCATATTTTTTATGAGTGTACTTCATATTCTTTTCTCTTTCTTTTCTGATTAATCTAAAAGTTCAAACCAAATTACTTTTGCCATTGTATCAGCGTTCACTGGTTTATGATAAAAACCTTCTAACATTTTGAACATTTCTTCATCGCTAGTATAAGTTTCGTGTCCATCTTTTTCTTCCAAAGTAAGAGAGCCTAAGGGTTTTTCTACGACTTTTATAACTCTTGCCGTAGCGAATTTTTGCAAGGTCTCCTTGTTCAAAAGATCGAGAATATCGCCTTCGCTAATACTCTTGTCATCCCAAAGACGCCAAGTGCTAGTCTTTTTGCCCGCTAAAATTAATTCAGCTAATTCCGGCCTAAATTTTGATGTCTTATTCATATCGTTATATTATCATAGATTTTAATTTGGGGTCTGACCCCGGGGTCAGACCCCATTTTGGGTGTCATAAAAACCAATAGAATCAAGGTGTTTGGAGAGGGTCTTTTTGGGTGGGACCTGACCCCATTATAAAACCCCGATTTTATCGGGGTTTTAGTAGATTTTTAATTAAAATTTAGTTATATCTTTGCAGCACGGGCAACCAAACCTTGTTCTGATTCAGCTTTCGCAAAGAATACTTGTAGGTCTTCCAGTTTAACTCTCTCTTGCTGCATCGTATCGCGAGAGCGAACGGTTACTGCCTGGTCGTTCAAAGTTTCAAAATCATAAGTTATACAATATGGCGTACCGACTTCGTCCTGTCGGCGATAGCGCTTGCCGATAGAACCAGCTTCGTCGTAATCGACACTCATACCCATCGCGCGTATCTTTGAGTACAACTCAAAACTTGGCTTGCTCAATTCTTCCTTTTTAGACAAAGGCAAAATCGCGCACTTGTATGGCGCTAAATGATACGGCAAAGACAGGACAATGCGTGTATCTTCTTCTCCGGCAGCTGAGGTGACTTTTTCTTCTTTATAGAATTCAAAGAGCACGGCAAGAATCATTCTGCTGAATCCGGCAGAACATTCAACAATAAACGGATTAAATCGTTCACCACTTTCTTGGTCGAAGTACGTCAGATCGACACCGGAAAACTTTGAATGTTGATCCAAATCATAACTGCCACGATCGTGTACACCTTCGATTTCTCTAAAACCTAATTCAGCAAATTCATATTCAACATCCCAAGCGTCTCTAGCATAAAAAGCTTTTTCATCTTTTTCATGCTGACGATATCTCAAATGTTCTTTATTAATACCCAAAAGACCAGAATAATAATTCCAACGATTCTCCTTCCAATATTTGTAGAGCCCCGCGCTATCTGCCGGTTTACAGAAATATTGGATATCCATCTGTTCAAATTCTCTGGTGCGGAAAATAAAATTCTTTACGGTAATTTCGTTACGGAAAGCTTTTCCAATTTGAGCAATACCGAAAGGAAGTTTGCGACGAGTTGTATCTTGTACAGCTTTCCAATCCAAATAAATATTCTGACAGCTCTCACCTTTTAGGTAAACCAAAGTTGAGTCATCTTCAATTGGACCAAGATGCGTCTTCACTAACATATTAAATTTTTTTGCCTTAGACAAAGCGTTACCATCTGGACTCAATAGATTATTCGCTGTGACAACCTCATCCACTTCTTCTGGGGACAAGCCACCGGCGTTCGGCATGATTTTTGCTTCTTCAATCAGATGGTCTGCGCGATAACGTTTGTGAGTAACGATGTCTTCGACTAACAAGTCAGCAAAGCCACCGACGTGTCCACTGGCCACCCATGTCTTCGGATGCATAAAAATAGCACCTTCGATCTCAACCATATCGGTCCTGGAAGTGACATTCCAAAAGCGCCAAGCTTGCTCTATATTCTTTTTTAGCAAAACACCCAGCGGTCCAAAATCATAGGTCGCAGCAAAACCACCATATATTTCCGATGATGGGAATATGAAACCGCGTTGTTTGGTAAGGTAAATGATCTTTTCCATTACCGCTTTTTGGGATTGTTCCAGTTCTTTTTCGTTCATACGTTGAATTATAACAAATTAAGATTACAGTTACAAAAATTAGTCTTCGACTTCTGGCGTCAGATCTTTAAAATCTTTGAGTAAATCTTCAAAATAATCGTACTGGATCGCTGTGCGAATCTTAGTCATAAAGTTGATATAGAACTTCAGATTGTGCATTGTCGCCAATCTGATAGAAAGCGATTCATTTGCCGCGAACAGATGCCTGATATATGCTCTGGTGTGGTTAAGACAACCATAGCAGTCACAAGTTACATCGACAGGACTAAAATCTTCGGCGAATTCCGCTTTGCGAATGTCGATTGTTCGATATGATTCTTTGCCGTCTTCTGTTCTTTGGCTGATGTACAACTTTCCATGTCTCGCTTCTCTGGTCGGAATGACACAATCAAAAGTATCGCAACCACGAGCGACGGCCTGAATAATATCGTAAGGCGTTCCCACACCGAGTAGATGTTTTGGTTTGTCTTCTTCCAAAAAAGGCATTGCGTAGTCTACAGCCTGTAACATGGATTCTGTCGGCTCACCTACAGCGACCCCGCCAATGGCATAGCCTGGAAAATCCAACGAGCGCATTTGCTTTGCCGAGCGTTCTCGCAAATCAGGGAACGATGTCCCCTGTACAATGCCCCAAAGTTTTTGCCCGGGATTTATAGGATGATCATTCTTTGAGATTCGCGCATACTCATTGATTGCGCGTATCGCCCAACGATAAGTCTGCTCGACCGATTTATCGGTTTTTTCTCTCTCAAAAGGATAGCCCGGGAAATAATCGAGAATCAAAGCGATGTCACTGCCTAAATTCGATTGAATCTGTACAGAACGTTCTGGTGTGAGCATCGCGTGTCTACCATCCATATCAAATTGAAAGGAAACGCCTTCTTCGCTAATGGAATTTATTTTACCCAAAGAAAAAGCTTGGTATCCGCCGCTATCGGTGAATATAGCCTTTTTCCAATTCATGAATTTGTGCAATCCGCCAGCTTTGTAAATCAAAGCATCGCCTGGTCTCTGCCACAAATGATAGGTATTCGCCAAAATCATTTCTGCACCCCAAAAACCCAATTCTTCAGAAGTAACACTTTTCACTGTGCCCTTTGTACCGATAGGGTTAAAGTAAGGCGTAAAAACATCGCCATGGTAAGTTCTGATTACCGCGTTTCGTGCTTTGCTCTTTTCATCTCTTTTTAGAATCTCAAAATATGGCATAAATTAACATAAATTATATGGGGTCTGTCCCCACCCAAAAAGCCCCCTACAAAACACCTTAATTCTATTGGTTTTTATAACACTAAATTTGGGGTCTGCTTTTGGGGTCCCCAGATTCCGCTTTTACGGAATCTGGGGAGAGGCACAACGACCTGGAGGCTGGAGAGCTTTTCGCAAAGCGAAAACTCGTAAGCCGGAATGGTCGATTGGGCCGAGGGTCAGACCCCAATTACTGAAGACCCCCAATTGCTCTAATTAGGTTCTGTAAAAACTAATTTATCTTTCTTCAGTAGGTTGAACATTATCTGGGTTGCGTAGGTGCGAAGGAGAATAAGGAGGTTCTGGATTTCGACCATGCTTTCCGTGAGACTGATATGGTCCCTCATCAAGCCACATATTTCTTCTTTTGTGCAGATCATCTGCCAAATTATTACTCTTTTCAGCTTCTACATTTTCTTCAAGTTCTGCATATCGTTCCGCGATTCTTTCAAATTCTGCGAGCTCTCTGGCGAATTGTTTAGGATCCATACCAGATGACGATTCAATTAACTTTTGCCTAGCTTCATCTTTTTTAGAATTTTCGAGATAAAGACCAACCAATATTTCTGCAGCCGCCATTGCGGCAACCGGATTTTTACCTAAATTTTCGCGTGCGCGTTTGATATCATTTAAGACTAGTATCTGATCTTTGGGTTTTAGCTTCTTTAGAAGTTCTTCTACTTTTTTGAATTCTGGCTTTAATTCTACAGACTCTTCGTCACTCATCGACATTTCTGAAGGATTAGGATTCCACATTTTTGCATCACCACGATAACCTGGCATATTTTTATATAATTAATTTTTTAAATTATTTAACGATATAATTATACACTCTCCTAAATCAAATCATCCAGATTGGATGTTTTGGGTTCAGAGCGTTTCATGAACTCACCGGAGGTGTTTGATTGATTCGGAGTGTTCTCATGAGTACGTTGTCCGCGTTCAAAAGATCTGTGTGAACTATCGCGACGTTCTCCATTATCATCACGTCTATCAGAATGCCCTCTGTCTGAATCTGGGTGGCCTCCGCCATTACTATGCCCGCTGTCACCAGCGTCTTTTGCGAATGGACGATGAGTCAAATTAATGCGACCCTGATCGTCAATTTCTTTGACCATGACTTTTAGAGGATCGCCGACCTTCACGACATCTTCGACTTTTCCCACACGGGAATTAGCCAATTCGGAAATATGTACCAAACCTTCTTTGTTTGGAAGTATTTCGACGAATGCACCAAAGTTCATCAACCTTGTGACTTTTCCGTCATAGACTTCTCCGGCTTGCACTTCTTTGACAATGCCCTTGATGATGTTTACAGCTTTCTCGCTTGCGGCCGCATCCGTAGAAACGACCATAACCAAACCACTGTCTTCGATATCGATCTTCACGCCGGTCTCGGCGATGATTCCATTGATGACTTTTCCGCCGCTACCGATAACGTCGCGAATCTTATCAGGATTGATATTAAAGGATACAATGCGTGGAGCGTACTTTGACATCTCTGCTCGTGGCTCGCTGATCGCTTCCTTCATTTTTTCCAAGATGTGCAAACGTCCAGGCTTGGCCTGCAACAATGCACTCTTCAAAATTTCCAAAGTCAAACCTTTGACTTTGACATCCATCTGCAATGCAGTGATTCCGTTTTCGTTCCCTGTAACTTTAAAGTCCATGTGTCCGTTATGATCTTCTTCACCGCTGATGTCTGTAAGCACTTTGAATTTTCCAGTTGCTTCATCCAAAATCAAACCCATAGCGACTCCGCCGATCATCTGAGTGATTGGTACACCGGCGTCCATCAAAGCCAGAGTAGATCCACAAGTAGAAGCCATTGATGTCGAACCGTTAGAAGAAATTGCTTCCGAGACTAATCTCATTGTGTAAGGGAAACCTTCTTGCGCAGGAATTACTGGATATACAGCTCGTTCTGCTAAAGCCCCATGTCCGATTTCTCGGCGACCAGGTCCACGCAAAGGAGCGACTTCACCGACTGAATAGCCCGGCATGTTGTAATGGTGAATATATCTTTTTGCAGTACCTTCTCCAGGATCTTCCATTCCGTCCAATAATTGTTCGTCACCTTTTGACCCCAAAGTCACAGTTGTAAGTACCTGTGTCTCTCCACGAGTGAACAAAGCTGAACCATGAGTTCTAGGCAAAACACCGACTTCGCAAGTGACTTTGCGAGTCTGGTCCAAAGCGCGACCATCCATGCGACGTTCTTTTTCAAAGATGTTCTTTTGGATATAATCTTTTTTGATCTTATCAAAAGAATTAGCGATTTCAACTTTTAAGAATTTCTCTTCTATTCTTTCTATAATATCTTCGGATGGAACATTCTCCGGGCTCAAAAATATTTTCTTTGCTTCTTCCAGGACTTCCGCTTGCAAATCTTTTATATTTTGATTGCGCACATACATATCATCTACATATATAGCTTTATCCAATCTCTCTTCGGTCAAGATTTCTTTGACTTTGTTGTAGATTGTATCGTTGATCTTGTAATAATCAACCGCGGCTTTCTCTTTTCCAGCAGCTTGTCGTAGATCTTCCTGCTCTTTACAAAGGACCTTCAAGTACTCTTGAGCAAAGGCTACGCCACCAACAATGTCTTCTTCACTGACCAGTTTTGCACCAGCTTCAACCATAATAATATGTTCAGCATTTCCGGAAACGATTAAATCCATTTTGGATAATTCTCTTTGAGCTGTTGTTGGATTCAAAATAAATTGATCGTCTATTTTGCCAACGCGTACACAAGCGATGGGACCCAAAAAAGGAATATCGGAAATTGTTAAAGCTGTGGATGCCGCGTTGACCGCGAGAATATCCGGTTCGTTTTCTTCATCATATGAAAGAACCGTTACTACGACTTGAACGTCATTGCGCATTCCGTCTGGGAACATTGGTCGCAAACTTCTATCGACTACGCGTCCTGTAAGAATTGCTTCTTCGCTAGCACGACCTTCACGTTTGACCCATCGGCTGCCTTTTATTTTCCCTGCAGCGTAAAGTCTCTCTTCGTAATCCAACAATAATGGGAAGTAATCGATATTCTCTCGGACTCTGCCCAAAACGCATGCGGCTAAAACGACAGTATCGCCTTGTCTGGCAACTACCGCGGCATTTGCCTGCATAGCCATTTTACCTGTCTCGAAACTGATTTCTTTGTCGCCAACTTGTGCGGCGACATGTTTGACACCATTAGAAGAATCCATCTTCTTGAACCTTTCTTTGGGCTGGCGTCATTTGCAATCATGCTTTGCTTTTAGAAAGGGCTTCAAAAGCAAAGCATGGCTGCACACAACACCAGTTCCATTATATAATTTTAATTGCAACACTTTATAATTTGTCCGATTACTTCGTTATTTTCCTCGTTCTTACTCGTCGTACTAAGAGTACGCCTCGTAAGAGCCTTGGAAAATGCCTCGTACTCAAACAAATTCTAAAGTGTAAAAACAGCGCGAAAGGTCCTGCCAGAAGATTTCCGACAGGACCCTGCCAAACTATTTTTTAAGTTTTAAACGTTCTATCAACTTCTCATAACGCTTTTCGTCTTCGTTCTTCAAATAACGAAGCAAACGGCGGCGGTTGCCGACCATCTTCAACAATCCACGCCTAGAGTGATTATCTTTCTTATGAGTCTTGAGATGTTCTGAAACCTCTTCAATCTCTTTTGAAAGAATAGCCACTTGGACTTCTGGAGAACCAGTGTCGTCCTTGTGCGTTTGGAATTTGCGGATGAGAGCATCCTTTATTTTTTTATCCAACATGTGTAGGATTCCAATCTGTTTCTGCTGCAAAGCAGAAAGCCTGTCTGCACGAGCACAAAAGCTCTCTTATATTGCTACGAGCTTTACGTACCGTGGATTAATAATTTATAGAGGCATTATACCATTAAATCACCATAAACTCAAATGGCTAATTTGCCCTAAAATCACTAAGGATTTATACTTCCTGTGTCGTACAATATTATCTGTCCCCAAGCAGATGTCAGAAACAAACACAAAAAAAGTCAGTAAAAAAACAAAGATTCATGAGCTAACCAATCGCTTTATCGAGTATTTGGAGATTGAGCGCAACCGTAGCAAATTGACATTGAAGAGTTATTCGCATTACCTGAACAGGTTCGCGGATTTTGCCGCGACAAGAAATGCCAACTCCCCCGAAGATATCGATTTGGAACTAGTCCGACAATATAGATTGGCGATTAATCGCTGGATAGACGAAAAGACCGGCAAGAACTTAAAACAGATAACCCAAAATTATCACATCATCGCTTTGCGTGGATTCTTAAAATATCTTTCTAAATACGATTACAAAACTTTGGCGCCAGAAAAAATTGAATTGCCAAAGGTCAGCCAAAGACAAGTCGACTTTTTGGATGCCGATGAAGTTAAACGAATTATAGAAGCAACCGATGCTGAATCGGAAGAAATTTTACATCTGCGCGATAGGGCGGTTTTGGAGATGCTCTTCTCTACTGGCTTGCGCGTATCGGAACTATGCTCGGTAAAGACAGATATGATAAACACCAAGCGCAATGAATTTACGGTGCGAGGCAAAGG
>Ga0302280_1001533_pt1 | contig 18874 bp, 15 predicted proteins | sample III_Fen_E1_1_FD_198771 | JGI IMG/M metagenome (GOLD analysis project Ga0302280, IMG submission 198771) | Peat permafrost microbial communities from Stordalen Mire near Abisko, Sweden - III_Fen_E1_1 | ecosystem: Environmental > Terrestrial > Soil > Wetlands > Permafrost | place: Sweden: Abisko... | reverse complement strand
CATACAAAAGTGGGGGCCCTTGCAATTAGTGCATCCGTTAACCATCAGGTTTGATGTGCCCTTACTACTGAATGATCCTCAAAATAATGCCGGCCCTAACTATTTGGAGTATCGGTTTGTAGTTGGAATTGGAAGGGCTTTTTAAGCGGCAGCCGCAGTCCCTTCCGGCTTCTTTTTCAAAACCTTTACCAGAATTAAAAAGATAATAATTCCGAGTACACCAATGACAGCTTCAATATCAAGCATGCCTTCAGGGCCTTTGCCGGTTTTGTCAAAATGGGTATAAGCCCAGCCGTCAACAAGAGTCATAATTGCAATGGGGGCGTTGGAAAGAGAAGCAAATATGGTATATTTTGTTCCGGCTGCTCCTTTACCTATTGCTTCAAAAACAAAGGCGCTAAAGGCAGCATAACATAAACCGAGCACAAAAGCATAAATGGATGTCCAGAGGGCATACATTAGTTCGGTGTGAGGTGAGTAGGCCATTGCAACAGCAGATAGCGCTAATAATAAACCGAATACAACATAAGCGTTTTTACGATCGCTTCGGTCACAAATCCAGCCGCCAAGTAAGCAACCTGCTGCAGTTATAAGTCCGCTCATTATACCTGTAACAAACTCTACCGTACCGGCACTTGCATTCCAGTTTCCGGCAATGGCTGCCCATAAGTTCTGCGCTGCACCCGTACCTAATGGAAGAAAGCATAAAACCATGGCCAATATACCTGTGCGCACTTTTAGTGTATTCCAAATATCTTTCAGAAGATTACTCATTGTTTTACTCAGTTTTGAATCGCGTATAATGGCAAGGGGCTCATGCACATAAAATAACCCAAAACAACAAAGCATAGATAATATTGCTAAAGCAGCTGTTGGCATCCATAAATGATTGGTATTTTGAGCTAACCAAAGCCCTATGCCTCCACCAACACCGGCACCACCTAAATTACCGGCATTATAATACCCGCTAATTCTGCCTTTTAATTCTTCCCGTACATCATGCGCAGCTATACCACTTATGGCTGTACCTAAAAAAGAAGAGGCGAAATTGGATATTATAATTATTAAAACCAAAGGAATAATACTGGATTGCACTATAGGGAAAAAGCCCATAGATAATAACCCCAAAGAAGTAACAAGACAGGATAGTACATACCATTTTTTTAAAGTCAGAAATGCATCGACGAGGGGAGCCCATAAAAATTTAGCAACATTTACTATTATTCCGGCTGCAGATAATACTGCTATTGATTCTATAGAAATACCCCCGTTTCTAAAAAGATAGGCAAGACCAACTGATACGTAACCTCCTCCAATGCCAAAGGGAAGCACTAAAAACATATAAACAATGGGATGCGCATGTTTGCGGCGGGGTTCGTTTGCAGCAACTAATATATCATTCACTTTATATGTTTTAATGGTATTGTGAGCAAAAATATCCAAAATATCTTTCCTATACTTATTCCGCCTCTTTTTTGTAATTTAGCAAATCATTTTAAGCTTATTCATAAGTATTCATGACAAATAAACCCGAAATAACTGCCCTTACAGCCATTTCGCCTATTGATGGCCGATACAGGAAGACAACAGAAGTGCTGGCAGATTATTTTTCCGAATACGCCCTTATCCGCTATAGGCTTAGGGTTGAAGTAGAATATTTTTTGGCTTTATGCAGATTACCTTTACCTCAATTGGAGAATATTGATGAAGCGACAGTGGCTGCAAATCTCAGGAATATTTACAACAATTTTACACATGAAGAAGCAAAGCAGATTAAAGAACTCGAAGCGATTACCAATCACGATGTAAAAGCAGTAGAGTATTTTCTGAAAAGTAAGCTGGATAGCTTGGGAATGGGTGACAGTAAGGAATTTATCCACTTCGGGCTCACCTCTCAAGATATTAATAATACGGCAGTTCCTCTTTCATTGAAAGAATTTAAAAGAGATATACTGTTGCCGGGACTGGAAGATATTTTAACCACATTAAAAAAACTGGCAGAAGACTGGAAAGATATCCCTATGCTTGCCCACACGCATGGACAGCCGGCCTCCCCTACCCGATTGGGTAAAGAAATGATGGTGTTTGTTGAAAGATTAGCAGATCAAATTGATGTAGTAAAAAGGATTCCCATATCAGCCAAATTTGGCGGAGCTACCGGAAACTTTAATGCCCACCATGTAGCCTATCCTGCTATTAATTGGAAAGAGTTTGCTGACAGATTTCTGCATGATGAACTGGGTATTTTACGGCAAGAATATACAACCCAGATTGAACATTACGACGGCCTTGCAGCCTTTTGCGATGCGATGAAACGTATTAATACCATACTGCTTGACCTGAGTAAAGACTTATGGACCTATATTTCATTCGACTATTTCAAGCAAAAAATAAAAGCGGGAGAAGTAGGTTCTTCTGCTATGCCCCATAAGGTTAATCCTATTGACTTCGAAAACGCGGAAGGAAACCTGGGAGTTGCCAATGCCTTATTCGAACATCTGGCTGCCAAGTTACCCATATCGCGCCTACAGCGCGATCTTACAGATTCAACTGTGCTTCGCAACTTAGGCGTACCCTTTGCACACTCACTTATCGCTTATAAATCATTATTAAAAGGTTTTAGTAAACTTATTTTAAATGAATCGGCATTAAAACGCGATTTGGAAAATAACTGGTCTGTTGTAGCAGAAGGAATACAAACAATATTGCGTCGTGAGAATTATCCTGCTCCCTATGAAGCGTTGAAAAACCTTACCCGGACAAATGAAGCTATCACTCAAAAAAGTATGGAAGCATTTATTGACTCCTTGCAAATAAGTGACTCTTTGAAAGCGGAACTTAAAAAGATTACACCTTTTAATTACACCGGAATATAAGCAATGAAGGTATCGGGTTTTACGATAATCAGGAATGCGGTTAAGTATGATTTTCCTGTTGTGGAATCAATATGCTCTATTCTTCCGCTTTGCGATGAAGTAATAGTAGGTGTCGGTAATTCAGAGGATAGCACGCTCGAATTAATTAGAAATATTCAGTCGCCGAAGATAAAAATTATTGAAAGCATTTGGGACGATTCTGTCCGTAAAGGTGGCTTATTACTTGCCAAAGAAACGAACAAAGCATTCGATGCCGTTTCTGCCGATTCCGACTGGGTAATATATATTCAAGCTGATGAATTGATTCATGAAAAGGATATTCCTGTTATTAAAGCATCCATGCAACAATGGAAAGATGCTGAAAAGGTGGAAGGATTACTTTTCGAATACAAGCACTTTTATGGTTCTTATGCTTTTTTGGAAGACTCAAGGCTATGGTACCGCAGAGAAATCCGTATAATCAGAAACGACAAGCATATCCGCTCTTTTCGTGATGCGCAGGGGTTTCGTATTTACAATCACCTTCATCCCACAGATGATGAACTGCTAAATGGAGGACATAAACTCAGCGTAAAGCATTCCGGAGCCAGTATATATCATTATGGCTGGGTAAAAAACCCGATAGTACAACAAAATAAACGCAGCACCTTTTATAAATTATGGCATGAAAAGGATTCCGTTGAAAAAAACCTGAAAGACACCTCAGAATATGATTATACAGTAGTGTGCGCACTAAAAAAATTTGATGATGCACATCCTGCTGTAATGCTTGACAGGATTAAGAAGCAAGATTGGAAATTTGATTTCGATACCAATAAAAAAAATCTAAGCCCACGAGAAAGCATAGTCCGGTTTATTGAACTAAAAACAGGCTGGAGACCCGGTGAATACAAAAACTATAAATTGATCTAACTATGTTTTTTATCATTTCAAAACTATTGGCTTTTTTGATAGCACCTATTGTTTGGGTGACGATTTTACTGATATGGGCACTTTTAACCAAAGATCCGCGTAAAAAAAGTAAACGGCTTCTTATAACATTCGTAGTGTTTTATTTTTTCTCTAACACTTTTATTTTAGATGAATTCTTTCGGCCATATGAGACTCCTGCTGTAAAAGAAAGCGATTTGCCCGGTACATACGATGCGGGCATAGTGCTTGGCGGAATGATAGCATACGACCACGAGTTAGTTCGATTGCAATTCGACAGGTCTGTAGATAGGTTAATGCAGGCCATAACCCTGTATAAAGACGGTAAAATTCGTAAAATTTTCCTCAGCGGAGGTTCAGGCAGTTTACTGGAAACTGATGTGCTTGAGGCCGTTTTACTAAAACAATATCTGTTAAAAATCGGGATTCCCGATTCCTCCATCATTGTTGAAGGACGTTCGAAAAACACACGGGAAAATGCATTGTTTTCCAAGCCCCTTTTGGACAGTTTACATAAAAATGGAAAATACCTGCTCATTACTTCTGCTTTCCACATGCCACGGGCTCTAAGATGCTTTCGAAAGGTAGGGATAAATGCTACCCCCTTTAGTGTTGACAGGTATGCAGGTCCGCGAAAGTTTGTATTCGACCATATGTTTATTCCTGCTACAGGAGCGCTTGATGGATGGAATGTTTTACTGCATGAGTGGCTGGGGCTCATATCATATAAAATAGCAGGCTACATTTAAAAAACTCCCATACCGTATCTATTTTAAAAGTATCTATTTTGTGTGAAGGGTTTTTTTATACCTTTGGCACTCTTAAAAATAAAAAACAATGGGAAAAGGAGATAAAAGATCACGCAAAGGTAAAGTATGGAAAGGGTCCTATGGAAATACCCGCCGCAGAAAGAATGGCACTAAGCCGGCGTATGTTCCTAAGCCAAAAGCCAAAAAGGTAGTTGCACCGATTGAAGCAAGTTTAGCGGATATTGGAGCTTTGGATACACCGGAAGTAAATCAGGCTGAAGTTAAAGCTGCGAAACCTAAAAAAGCTGCTGCAAAAAAACCAAAACCTGAAGGTGAAAAAAAAGAACCTAAAAAGAAAGCACCTGCTGAAAAGAAAAGCAAATAGCTGTTCGCTGTTACTTATAAAAAAATCCCGTACATGTACGGGATTTTTTATTGGATAAAATTTGATTTTTTAATTAATTTCAACCTTAACAACCCGTTGAAAGTTTTCCTTTCCAATCCTAACAAAATAAACACCCTTAGGCAGTTTACTTACGCTTATTTGTGCTTGTAAAATATTCGTAACAGGTGTTACCCGTTGTGTTGTCAATTGCCTTCCTGATATATCAAACAAATCAACTACCAGTTCATCATTGCTTGGCAATCCGCTAGCTTTAACATACAGCAAACTGCCATTTTGATAAACGGTCAAGGCCGTTTTATTTAGTACTTCATCAATACCTGAAACAGTACCCTCGAGCCTAAAGGAGAATATCCTGTTTCGTTGGACAGTAGTACTGGAGGCATCGCCATACTGATTAATACCCCAAAAAGTTATTCCGTCTGAAGGATCAATATCAAGTTGGGAATAGTCCCCCCATCTATTATAGGTTCCTGATAAAGTGCCGTTACCGGCAATTGCTGTTTGCTCACCAAAAGTCATTTGCCCCGATGGATCACCGGCATGTCTGCCTGTATAACGGATACCCGGATAAACAGTATTGCCAGCTACAGAATACTCCATGGCAATATTACCGTCATAATCTTCACAAATAGAAGCATTCCATCTACTGGTGCTGTCATTGGGTCCATATGTACCTTCCTGGTATACACTCCAAACTTGTGTTACATCATTCTGCCTCAATTCATACCACCTTATCCCGGCAGTTAAAGCACCCAGATTAACCGTATTACTGAGTACAACAGAATTATAGCCCGGAAACTTCATATAGGGCACCCGAAAGTTAAATGTACCGTCAAGTGCATCAACTCCATTTGCGTAGCCCGGTTGTGAAATATCATTCAATCCAAAAAATCCGTTATTAAAATAACTGTTAAAAGTGGAAACTGCAAAAGAATCGGCTTTAGCTATCCGGAAAGTATGTGCTGCAGTATCCACAATTAAGGAATCCATAATAATACTATTGGAATAACCGCCCGAAGCTTTATTTTCAAAAAATACAACATAGTCCGGCGTACCATACGGAGGAAGTGCACTAGCATCACAATCTAATACTTTAGGCGCTGAAGGAAGACTGTTATTGCCACCCATAAATGTGGGAGAAGATGGCATATTAGCGAGAATCATTCCTGCACTTGGTGAACCTTTGAGCATTCTATTTCTTTCCAGCACAGCCATCTCTTGCGGCGCAATAAGATTTGAAGTCCCAAAGGCCTGAAAAGTGATATAGTATCCGTTATTCCAAATTGCATACTTAGGATAATCAGGGTCAACACTTCCAATGTTGAATTCCCATACATAAAAGGCTCCGGTAGGGTCATTGGTTTTGGAAAGAGCTACACAGAATTGGTAAGGAGTAGTAATAGTTTGGAATTCAGTAATGAGCCATTTGTCAGCAAACTTATCATACAAAACAACAGGGTCGCCATCTTGTGGATCGCCAGCCCAAAGGCTTCCTAAATCTTTAGCAGGCATAACTATATTGCCAACTTTATCAAATACTGTGTATGTAACATTTAACGCCTGTACATAATAGGTAGAGTCGACAGCTCCATTCGGATCCCCGGGATATTCATCCGTTTCTGATGTACCCGGAAAATCAACAATAGGAGCATCAATACTTGATATTGAGCCAATAGTTGTTTGCCTAAGTGGATCGGAATAATCATAGGCAGAAAGCGCTATTTTATTAGCACGCTGAATATCCCTCCTCTTTTTATCCGAAGCTTCGTGTCTTTCGTTATCTGCAAGAGGTTTATAGTCCGGAAGGTCACGCATTGGTTTAGATACAAAAAACTTCGTGCAATGGATAAAAGTTGATGATTGTCCGTCTTTTTTTGCAGAAATGGCATTTTGAGCGCTAATTAAGACAGGAGAGCAAAGGCCTATGCAAGAAAAAATAGTAAGAAACTTCATTGGATTGGTATATGAATGCAATATATGAAAATTACATACTATAAAACAAGAAACTGCTCATAAATAAAATATATCTCAATATGGACTAAATTCCACATCGCGCTTAATTACAGGCACAATACTCATTACAGGTGTTTCGGAATTATTTATAATTCCTTGTGCGGTAGATCCGATGAAAAAAGGCGTTATCTCGCCCTCTTGTTGTGTCATTATCATTATTAGGTCTGCTTCTACCTTGTTTGAATAATCAATTATTATATTGGCAAGAGTTTCATTTCCCTTAGAAGTTTTAATCATTTCGGCCGTACATTTTACACCTGCTTTTTTAATATGGTTCTTCACTTGGTCTATTTGCCTGGTAAGGCGGTTTACAACAAATTCATCAAGAGAAAATAATACCGAAACTACACGAATGGTTGCCCCGTAAAGCTTACCTAATTCAATGGCATTGTCAACTTTTTCGCGAGATTCATTAGATATGTCAATGGGAAGTACAATATTTTTGCATCCTTCCCTCGGGTGCTTACCTTTTATTGTAACAACCGGACATTTGGCTTCTTTTACCACCCTAAGCGCATTAGAACCTATAAATCTCTTTTTAAGACCCACAGTGCCATTGGTGCCCATAATAATCATTTTGGCATTAATCATATCCGACACTTCCAATATTTTATCGTAAACCTGGCCTTTGGCAACCACTGTATTTACCTTAACATTATGCTTTTTAGATACTTTTGCCCCAAGTTCTTCCAATTTTACTTCTATTTCTTTTTTCAAAGCCTCTTCATCAATAGATTTATTAAAAATTCTATTAACAGTATTTCCCTCATCTATTACATATAATAAGGTAAGTTCGGCTTTATAAAATTTGGCAAGGTTATACGATTGGTCAAGAGCAATTATAGCCTGGTCAGAAAAATCAATTGGAATTAGAATTTGATTAATGGATGAGTTCATAGGGTTCGATTCTATTTAGTATTGTGACAAAAGTAATAAAAAATAGCCAATAGTTATTAGCTATTGGCCATTTATCAAATAGATTAAAGCAGCTATAAATGCTACCTTACCAATGTTACATTACCTTTTTTCTCAAGGGTTTTGCCATCGGAATTTTTACCGGTTACATAATAAACAAAAACACCCGAATTTAATGGTTTACCTCCAAAGTTTCCATCCCAACCTTTATTAATGTCTAATGATTCGAAAACTTTGTTACCCCATCTGTCAAATACTGTGAAATCGATAGTTACTAAGCATTCACTTCTTGCATAAAGTATAGTATTGTGATTGTTCGCATCACTCGGTGAGAATATATTAGGAACCCAAATATCACAATTAAAGTCCACGTCCACAGTAACTGTATCGGTAACAGTGCAACCACTTGAATTTCTAATTACTACAGTATAAATAGTAGTTGTGGCAGGGGTTGCAATAGGGTTTCTGAGGGTATCATTATTAAGGCTCGAAGAAGGAGACCATAACCATGAATTACCACCTTGTACTGTTAATGCCACACTTTGACCCGGACTTATCGCTACTGCTTTAGTTATTGTATCGGATCTAAGAGAAGGATTTACAGAAACATTCACTGTATCTGTACAACCATTGGTTGTACCAATTACAGTAAAGGTTTGTATGGAAGGAATAATATCTTTCGCAATAGAATCGTTTATTATTAATCCGGTTGGTGGCAACCAGGTATAGCTCTTTGCTCCGGTAGCATTCAGAATAACTGAATCGCCTACACAATAGGACACATTAACAGCAGGCCGAGGTAAAACGGTGAGTCTAACAGTATCCTGTACTGTACAACCCCTGTTTGATACTCCAACCGAATAAGAGGTATCTGAAGTTGGAACGACTACAATGGAAGATGTTCGTTTTCCATTATCCCACAAATAACCGGTTGCTCCGGCCGCTGAAGCGGTAAAGGTAACCGAAGTACCGGCACAAATTGTACTGGTAGATGGAACAGCAGTAATTGTAGGTTTAGGTTTGGCAACAATGGTAACATTCCAAACAGCGCTATCCGTAAAACAACTATTAAATGCCAACACGGTTACTTTTACAGTTCCGGTTGTATCAAACCTGATCTTTAATACGTTAGTAGAGGTATCGGCATGGGCCGGAGCCGATATTTTCCACTCATAATTGGTGGCATTTTCAAAAGGGATAGAATATGTACCTGTATCACCCAAGCAGATGGTTGTTGGACCCTTCTTTGTAATAAGTGGTTTGCCTATAATTATTATAGTATCAGGCAACGTGACTTTAGCACCCAAACATCCAAAACTATTTTCCTGACATGTTATTTCGAATGTATCGGAAGTTGCAGGAGTATAACCCAGATAATCATATGTATAACCTGGGAATTCTAAAGTACCTTGCGTTTTATCTGTAATCCACCAAGTATAAGTAGATCCGTTATTATTACCACCCGGTCCATCGTCAGGAACAGGTTTAAATGTAATGGTAGCACCAAGGCAATATGGGTTAGTGTTGGGAGTTACACTAAGTGACATGTTATCTGCAGGTTCACCAATTGCAATATGAATAAGGGTTCCAAAAGTGCTATCAGGGAAGTTGGAATTAGTGGCAATAATTCTGGCATAATAAATTCCGGGTTTTATACCATTCATAAATAAAGTATCGGGGCATGGAACATGAAGCAACATTTTACCGCTTGTTGTATCAAATACTACACCCAGTAAGCCGGTATTTACAATTGTAAAGAAATCTAAAGGTATGCTAAATGCTATTAATTGTACTTTAAATTGATTTCCGGGATGATAATGCTCCAAAGAATCATATTCGTGTACATTGTATGAAATAGTGTCATAATAACCGTGAGGTTGTGTTATACATGGTTGCAAACATACCTGCAGACCTTGTTGTTTATTGGTTAATATATCGCAGTGCTGTATACAGAACGGGCCCCATATATTAGGAGTCCTATTGGGCGTTGAGCTAACAATGCGCACATAATAATTACATCCCGCAGGAACGGAATCGGGAATTGTACTAACAACATCTCCCGGGGGATATACATAGGCCGTATTACTTACTAATTGTCCAATGGTATCAATTTTTGCCGTACGCCCAATGGAATCTATTAATTCGGCATAATATATGTTGAATGGACTATAAATGCCTGATGAATAAAAGCCTATATCAACAACACTTCCGGCGCAAACTGTATCCCCGGAAATATGTGAATCAAGTGCCGGTGGATCAATAGTAGTTATGTATCCCGGACAAGAGTCGAAAGGAAAACAAACAGAATCGAGAAATGTTAAATATGGATAAGAAGTTCTAACCACTTTGAATTTATAACAGTGTCCGGGGGTATTAAAAGTACCGGGGGGTTCCAAAAACCAATATTGGTTTAAATCATTTCCAAGACTGTCAGCAACTGTTTGATACCATCCATAAGGCCCGGGAAAGTTTCCGTTTCCATCAGACATATAAGCATCCCATACTGCGTTGCATGTGCTATCATTAATGGAAGTTTCAAAATATACATATCCGCTTCCTCCCAAACAACTATCGGAAAAGAAATTAGTAATATGGCAAGTAATAGGGTGTGCAATACTATCATACGATCCATAAAGAGAAACATCATCAATTCCAAGTGAACCGGTATCTTTTATAGAAGCAGCTTTTTTATTATGCCAAAGGAAACCGAGTCGAAGGTTATCAACATTTCTAAAAGCAGGGTTGGTAATAGTTTCATATTGCCATTTTTGCCTGTTTTCCAAGGTATCCCCCGTTGATGTCCATGTACCTCCGTCTATACTGTACCATACAGTTCCATAGCTTGATTTTGAAGGATTAAGATAATAAAAGTTAAAAGCAATTCCGGTGAGAGATTTAGTACAAATTCCATCCGCCATATGGGCAAAACGGGTTGAGGAATCATTGGGGTTATAGTTATCATCCTTATATGTGGATGCACTATCATAAATATGAAGGTACTGACTATGTGGAGCAGCTGTAATACTTCCACCATAGGTAAAACTTTCATTAACGGTATTAGGATATAAACCTCCTGCAAAATAGTTAGTGTCAATTATCCACTTATTATTGCCTTTATTATTACCCAACTCATTATCATTAATAGTAAAACTATTACTGATGCCGTTAAACGTTTCAAAATAAAGTTGATGCTGGCAATTGGCTGCAACAACAAAAAACATGGAAATAAGAATAAGTGTACTATATTTTAATTTCATGATAAAATAATTTATTTAATAATTTGTACAAAGCCCTCGTATTTCTTACCTGTTGGCAAAACAAGCACATAGTCGTAAACACCTGCACTTTGCCCGCTTCCATTCCAATTATTTTGATAGTTATTGGAGGTGTAAACTTGTTTTCCCCAGCGGTCAAAAATAGTTAGTTTGCTATTGGGGTAATCTTGTAAATTAGTGATGGTAAAATAATCATTAATATTATCACCATTGGGCGTAATAACGTTGGGAATAATAACATTTTCATCCAAAACAAAAATTGTAAATGGCATTATTACGTCACAACCGCCGGAATCGGTAACAGTTACAGAATACTTGGTTGTAATTGTAGGCGTTGCAACCGGATTCGGGCAGTTTGTACAACTTAATCCTGCCGCCGGCGACCATGAATATGTTCCTCCGCCTGTAGCAACAAGCCTTTCAGAGTTGCCCAATATTAGGGTATCGGCACCGGTAACATTAACTATAGGGAAAGGGTTGATTTTAGCTTTCGTTTTAATTGTATCTGAATTACATCCATTGGCAGAGCCCACAATAGAATAGGTGACTATCATAGGAGCATTTCCGGTGTCATGGGTCTGGTCGGTAAGCGCAGTATCTGAAGTACCGGAAGCATTATCTGTTCCTATCCAGGTAAAAGTGGTTCCTGGAACACATGATTTTAAAGTTAACCTTACCGGTAATCCGCTACAAACAGAGGTGTCAGTAGGTATATAGGAAACAACAGGAACTGGATCTATGGTATATGTGACACTATCTGGTTTTACAGCCGTATCTCCACAAAAATCAACTACTGTTGGTGGTGGAATTTTAATTGTTTTTATGTTTCCGCAATTATAAGGACAGCCGGGGACTTTTAGTTGCATTTGCACTACACCTTGGGATGTGCATGTTAAGTTATTATAACTGCCTACTACAGTATCTCTTGATGCCCAGGGATGGGATACGGTATAAGGAGGAACACCAAATTGCAATGTGGCATTCATAGTAATATTGCAGAGATTGGAGCATTGTTTAGTAGGGTTATAGCTAACACTTGTAGAATTATTAAGTATAGAGTCTGTGTATCCTTCTACGTAAGCAGAAAAAACATAAGGATACCCGGCGTATGCGTTATAATAAATAAAGTCTGTATCACAGCCGGCCCCTTTTAATCTTGAAAGGCCTACATCAAGCCAAAACGACTGGGGCAAACAACTGGGAGTATAACAACTTGTATACGGACAATGGAAATCTGAACCGGGAACAAGATAACAAATTCCCGATATCTTTGCAGAATCACCAACAGAACACCCAAAGGTATCTGATTTTGCACAAGGAGTTGAGATGTAAATTACTCCATCACTTTTAGGAACCGTCCCAAGTGCCGTATACGCATAATCTATTGTAAAAAAGGTAATGGTTATTTTAGCGGGAATCTTAACCAATATACTGTCTACAGTAAAATGAGGGTATAAACAAGAATTGGTTGACTTACCACCCCAGGTAGCTGTAAGGCCGGTTATTCGGGGGTCAAGTGTTACGGGATAAACAGCTGTTGAAAGCCAATTGGAAGGAATAGATGTTACTAGTATGTTTTTACCGTCCTTTTTTTGAATACTATAATTAGCTAAACACCAATGTTTTTTTGAATCATAACATTCCGCTGCCTGCAATTTTGCCAGTACTTGTTTACCGTCAGCAGATTTTAAAAGATAATCTCCGGCCCATCCGCCACCGGGTTGCATTTTACCATGTATTGAATCCTTTTGAAAAACACATCCATCCGGCAAAACAACTTCTTCCTTCACATTTATGCCACCACCTTCTAGGGGAGAATCAAAAATATAATTGGTTTCAATACCACCCGGGATAAACTCAAGCTCTTTGTGTATCCCTTGCGATAAGTTGAATTTTACAACGCTCCCATTTATTGATACAATATTCTGGTCAAGTGGCATATCGTTAATAGAGGCATTTTTGTTGAAAGTAAGTTCTTTTCCGCCACCAAGTGTTACTGTTGTGCTCCTGTCCAAATGTAAATAACATGGGTTAGGTTGTTTATCAGCTACCCAACCCTGAGCATCGCTGTGTAGAGTCAAATCAACCGGTTGCAAATTCCCGTTAGCATCCGGGTAATTTATCATGACAGTACTATATCGCGCCATAAATTTCGACCCTTTTTTATAGGTAGAACTGTAAAGAGTACGCTTAGAAACATCTTCTACCGCACCTTTAAGACGATCTTCCATCTTATTAGTATCGGGTTCGTTAAACTTCATTGCCTGAATATGTGGATTGGCGTTTTGTGCTTTTACACTCGTATTAAATAAAAGTGACATACCTAACCCAAAACCCAACAGGATGTATTTGTATTTCATTTGATAAATTTCATTAAAAAACTGCATACAAATATATATGCATTTTTCCATAAAAAGTGTTTTTAACCAGTTATTTTGCAAAAAAAATGCAGAATGCTTGATTTTAGGATAATTCCCCTGCCTATCAACTAGTAAAGTCTGTTTTCCGTAAAACAATATCATAGCCCTATTTATACTAGTACTATACGTAAAAGACGTTACATACGTTGGGTAGCAAGTAAACTTTTGTCGGAATTTTTCCTCAACTTAAGCTATTCCCCTTTAAAAACAGGCTTTCTCTTTTCTAAAAATGCTTTTACGCCTTCTTTGTGGTCATAGGTCTTTGCCGCTGCATCCTGCATATTTTCCTCCATTTGCAGTTGCTCATTCAGGTCATTATGTAATGAAGCATTTAATAGCCGTTTTGTATACCCTAGTCCCTTGGTCGGCATAGAAGCCAGTTGGGCAGCCATTTTTTCAGCTTCGGCCATCAAGCTTTCGTCGGGGAATACCTTATAAATTAATCCGTATTCCATAGCTTGCTGGGCTGTAAGTTTATCTCCCAGCATCATCAAAGCAGTTGAACGTTGCAGTCCAATCAATCTAGGAAGAAAGAACGTTCCTGCACTATCCGGAATCAAACCAATTTTACTGAACGCTTGTATAAAGGTGGCCGATGAGGCGGCAAGTGCAATATCACAGGCGAAAGCAATGTTGGCACCTGCACCGGCTGCAACTCCGTTAACAGCACAAACAACTGGCTTTTCAATCTGCCTAAGTTTTAAAATAATAGGATTGTATTGCTCCCTTACAATTTGCTTTATTTCAACTCCGGGTTCAATGGCAGCAGACAAGTCCTGCCCGGCAGAAAAGGCTCGTCCTTCCCCGGTTATAAGAACACAGCGCACAGCATTACTGGCAGCACACTCATCAATGGCTGCTTGCATTTCCTTAGCCATTGACATGTTAAAGCTGTTCAACACATCGGGGCGATTGAGTATAATCTTACCGACACTGTTATGAATGGAAAAAAGTATGTTGCTCATTTGTATTAAAGGCATTTAAAATAATCAAAAGGCTCTTTACAATCATTACAAACATAAAGAGATTTGCAAGGCGTAGAACCGAAAAAACTTTTCATTTCCGTATTTAAAGAATTACATCTGGGACAGTGAACCACTTTAGGTTTGTTGCTTAACAGGCTTTTATCGGGGGTGTTTGATTCCGGCGGAGCAATGCCATAGTCTTTTAGCTTCCTTCTACCCTCTTCAGTTATCCAGTCCGTTGTCCAGGCGGGCGATATAACTGTTTTAATATTGAAATTAATTACGCCTTTTTCTTTCAGCTTGCTGCGAATATCTTCCTCAATTATATGCGTAGCAGGGCAGCCTGTATAGGTAGGGGTAATAGTAACCAGCGCTCCATCGGCATCTACTTGTATATTGCGTACTATCCCTAAATCAAGTACACTAAGAACAGGTATCTCCGGGTCTTTCACCTCTTCCAGGTAATCCCATATTTGCTGCTCAGTGTTCATAAATTAAGAATAAAACCAATTACCATTTGGCATCAGGGTAAGCACGAGGCAAAAATTGCAATTCTGCCAGAATGTGGCCCAGATGTTCCGTATGCTTTCCTTCTCTCCCACCCTTCATCATATAGGATGCCATAGGTTGTTTCAGGGTAGCTTCTTCTAAAACACTTTTAACGGTTCCTTCCCATTTTTGCCGAATCGCAGCCATCTCCGGAATTACTTTAGCACCAACCAACAGCTTGTCAGAAGGAAGAGTGAGAAACAAATCATCTACAAACATCCAGATATTGTCTATTGCCTCTTGCACTTTTTTATGGCTTTCATCTGTACCATCGCCCAATCGGATGATCCAATCGGATGAGTGCCGAAGGTGATAGGTTACTTCTTTTATGGCTTTTTCAGCTACTGAACGGATTCGCTCATCTGAACTGGAAAGCAATGCATCCTGAAGATGATAACTAAAGGCGGTAAATAAAAACTGCCTTACCATGGTAAATGCAAAATCACCGTTGGGTTGCTCAACCAGCAAGGAGTTATGATAGGCCAATACATCCCTCATATATGCTAACTGATCTTCTGATTTGCCTGTGCCATCCACTTCGCCTGCATAGCTGTAATAGTAGCGGGCTTGCCCAATTAAATCAAGCGCAATGTTAGTTAAGGCTATATCTTCTTCTAATATCGGTCCGTGACCGCACCATTCCGAAAGACGATGTCCTAATACAAGTGCAGTATCACCCATCCAAAGCAGGTAATCAAAAAGGGCTTTTTTCAGATTATCATTCATGTTGCAAAGTTATAATATCTATTTTACTTAAGCATGACTTAACTCACAAAACCAAAACCCCTGTGTTTTACTTTCTGTGGAACAAGGATGATTGGCATCAGTTTTGATTTCCAAAGGACGATAAATTTTCTCTTTTACTACAATATTTAGGGGCTCATTAAAGATTGGTCCATCAAAGCAAAAAGAATGAAATTCTCCATTTTCCCCACATGGATCAACGTGAGAAGGCATATTATTTAAAAAGTTCATGTCAAATAGCATTCCTACCTCTTTTTCACCTAAATATGCATCGTTAGTACAACATAATATAGTCTTAAACCCTAGCCCTATAAAGTCATGGGCAAGCTGGGTAGTATCCATCTTCCATAAAGGATAAACACCCTTCATTCCAACCTTAGCTAAGTTATTATCCCGATAGGCCCTAAGGTCTTCTAAAAAGATATCCCCAAAAATTACATATTCAACACCCTTGGCCTTTTGCTCCAGCATAAAAGCCTCCATTTTTTTCTCATATTCATCATTACTTCCCGTTTTAACATACATCTTTATAAGTGGAAGGCCTATATGTTTCGCCTGTTCTTCAACAAGTTCCTCCCTTACACCATGCATAGAAACCCTTTTAAAGTTTTCATTCACAGTGGTAAAAAGGGTAGTTACATCATATTCTTTATCCTGTACTATTTTATATAGTGCAAAAGACGAATCCTTGCCACCACTCCAGCAAAATATAGCTTTCTTTTTATTATTCATAGCCTACAAAAATAGTTTTATTATTTATGTAAGTTTGCCTTGGTATTATAAAAGCAATTACCTAAGGATATGATCAAGAAGTTATTTTATTTGAGCAACCTTGCTTTTTTAACACTTTACATAGTAATTGCATGGCATAACAGGCTTACCCTGGATGATTTCCACTTTATGACCAATGTAAACCACAATGGCATAATAAAGGGTACAATAGCAGAATACAATTTTTACAGCACCAGATGGTTATCGGTACTGGTTGTCCATTGCATATTAAGCTTAATGCCCTATATCAATGGCCTTTTTTTTATAGGTATTATTACAATTATAGCCCTTATTCTATCTTTTTCATACCTGTTAAGGAATATCTTCCACCAATTTCTTTCATTTCATCCGGGAAGATTATTACTTGTGAATTTGGGCGTATTTTCCGCAAATACACTTTTCTACTCCTCCATGGATATAGGCAATATCTGGTTTTGGCTCAGTGCATTACCTACCTATTTATGGAGCTTTATCTTTTTCCTTTTGGGATGCGGCATCATGATAAGCAACCGGCAATTTGCAGCTCCAAAGCTTTTCCTCTTAGCCTTTTCTTTTTTTTACATAGGCGGGTCAGCTGAGGCATTTGCTGTGGTTATATTGTTAGCTTTATTTATAGCAACCTTTTGGCTTTATTTTTTCAAACGCTCATTGACAGATATGAAAATATACATGGTAAGATTATCCGTAGCTTTCTTATTTTGCTTTGTATCACTTATTATTCTATACCTGGGACATGGTAATATAGTTAGACGGGGACTTACAGGTGAAATTAGCTTTTTTAAAGCTTTTATATTGAATATTGAAACAACGGGATGGATTGGACTTTACTGGGTTTCAAGCATAATTCCTAAAATATTTTTGTATTCTTTACCACTTTTATTTGCAGGAAAAGCATTGTCGATGAAGAATAAAGTATCCACTGTTAGTTTGCAAGAAGTAAATAGAACCCTATTTAAAGCAATTCTTGTATATGCAATACTTATATTTATTTTTAACTACCCTATTACTTACCTTCTTTGTGGACTTGCTCCCGAAAGAGCCCTTCTTCCTGTTTCATTTTTAACCTGGGTATTATTCGCTTTTTCATTTTTTTACATAGGATACAAAACAGCTATTAAAGAAAAACTTACTGAAAAATTAAGCATGATAGCTTTAGCAGGGTGCTTATTGTTAAATACCTATAATGGCATTCATCAATTTATGATTCTAGGTGAATATGACAGGCAGTATGATGCACTTATGGAAAAACTTGTAAGCAAAAAATACAATAATTTAGTTATTACTGTTTCACCTTTGCCCTCATCCGGCATGCTTACCCCCATGGATATATCGCATGATTCCCTATCGAATAACAATATGTTTATAAAAAGTGCACTGGGTTTGAAAGCTGACATAATGCTAGTCAAATAATATGTGTAAATACTTACTTCTTTTTCTGTCACTCCCTTTTGCTGTATTTTCCCAAAGTGCAGTAATAACACCTGTCTATTTTACTCATTCAAAAGATACGATCAAATCGATTTCATTCCCACAAATTAACTGCAAAGTTGAAACACCAGAAATGTCAAGAATAAACAACATAATAAAAGCCTCTGTATTTAATAGTGACACAGCTAAACCGGTAATAAGTTTATTAGAAAGCATTTACAAGAAAGATAAGTCCTTTAAAATGAAATACACCATAAATCATAATAAAAATGGACTCCTCTCTATTACAATTCAAAATACTTCATCTAAGGGTGATAGAAAGCTGCCTATCTATTTGAATTTTGATTTATCCGCGGGAAACCTTGTTACCCTAAAAACTTTTTTCAAAACAAAGAATGATAGTTTTTCCTTTGCCCAAGCTGTAATTCCGACGATAATCGACAGTGTACAGTTATTGGAGCAGACAATTGATAAGAATAACCTTAATTATGGAAAAATAATTGAGTGGCTTAATGCTAGATTGAGTAAATTCCAAAATTCCTACCTCTCCGATTATAGTATGACTGACCGGGAAATTATAGTCTATTTTGACTGCTTTATTCCTAATAGCCTTTTATCTTATAATCACACATACCAAGTATCTTTTTTTTATAAAACCTTAAAAAACGTTTTCAAGCCGGATATTATAAAAAGGCTTAGTAATTAAAATAAAATGACGTAAATAGCAAGTTGAACTACTTAAAAATAGGGTCACCACCCATTAAAGCCGACTAATTTTATAGACATTCATATGACTCAATTAATCAAATGCTTATGTGTGTTTATATATTTTT
>Ga0302280_1001527_pt1 | contig 18933 bp, 31 predicted proteins | sample III_Fen_E1_1_FD_198771 | JGI IMG/M metagenome (GOLD analysis project Ga0302280, IMG submission 198771) | Peat permafrost microbial communities from Stordalen Mire near Abisko, Sweden - III_Fen_E1_1 | ecosystem: Environmental > Terrestrial > Soil > Wetlands > Permafrost | place: Sweden: Abisko... | reverse complement strand
TCTCCCGCTTGCATCCGTAGGCGTGAGACTGTGGCGATTAAAAGCTACCGCGAAGCAATTCCGCTTCGTGAATAATGAGTGCAACCATTATGAAAAAACTGACCGAATCACAAATCCAATGGGCATCGCAGCACGATTGGTTTGTTCGCCGCTCCGGTAATCAGATTATCGTCATCGGTGACCAGGGCGAAATGGTCTGGACCGGCAGCTTCAAAACTCTTCGCGATTGGGCAGGATATTAAACCCCATTAACCCCATACCATTACCATTATGAAAACAAATCAAACCGACAAGGCGGCGGCGAGGCCGTTAAAAATCGTATCTCCCGAACACGCCGCGCTGGTGGCGGTGGCGGAAGCGGCGAAGGAATACACCGAGGCACAAGCCGACCCTCTAAAGGGTCGCGCCAACCTCGCAAGGGAAAGACTTCTGGTTGCCCTGGGCAGCCTCGACGCCGTGCGCGGAGAAAGCGAAGGTGGGAAATGAAAATTTATTTCATCATCCGCGAAAATTCAAACGTTCAAGAAACTTTTTGCAAAGACTCGCAAACATGGGAGCCGCGCGACGAATCAAAAGGATTTGAACGCCGCTATTGTTCGCGTTCGGCAGCTATTCGACGCGCTAAATTAGTTGGCGGCAACGTCGTCAGCCGCAAACAGTGGCGCGACATCGGCAACGGCGAATTTGACCAGCCAGGGCAATCCTTCGCGGAAAAGTTTTGCGAATTTGTGCGCGAAGGAAAGGCGGTGCAATCATGAACTATTCCGTCGAACAATCCGCAATTTTTGACTGGTTCAGATCCGGCACGGGCAACCTGGTAATCAAGGCTCGCGCCGGAACTGGAAAAACGACAACGCTAAAGGCCGCATTTGAACACGCGCCGGAAAAACGCATGGCTTATTTTGTGTTCAACAAACGTAATGCTTTGGAGGCTCAAGAGAAAATTAAAGACCCGCGAATTGACATTAAGACTTTACATTCGCTCGGATTTAGTTTCGTAAAGCAGTTATGGCGCAACGCAAAACCGGATGATGAAGTGGAGGCGGATAGACTGGATGCAGTCGCTCGCGGCTCACTAAATGATTATTGGGAAGCACGCGGTGCAATTCTTAAACTCGTTTCATTCGCCAAAAATAGTTTTATCAATCCGAGTTATGAAGATGTTAAAAATCTCGCCGATGAACGGGATATTTATTTCAACGGCGGATTCACCGGCGATGGGATTCAACTTTGTCTGGACGTGCTGGAAGCGTCAAAAATTCAAGACTCAAAAAATAGAATCAGTTAGGCCGATTTATGATTTAGTTTCCGTTGATGAGACGCAGGACATGAGCGTGCCTCAATTGGAAATGGTTAAAGGTTCAAGTCGTGGACGCGTTGCGGTTGTTGGAGATGACCGGCAATGTATCTATTCCTTTCGCGGATGTCATTCAAACGGTATGGAAATGATGCGTGAGGATTTAAACGCAACTGAATTAAAACTGACAACTTCTTATCGGTGTTCAAAAGCTGTTATTCGTCACGCGCAATCAATCGTGCCTGACATTAACGCACATGACTCCGCGATTGATGGAGAAGTTTCTAACGTGAAAAATTGTGATGATGCCAAGCCGGGCGATTTCATTCTGTCCCGTCTGAATGCTCCGCTAATGCCTCTAGCTTTGAATCTGCTGCGTCAGAAAATCCCGGCAAGGATTGAAGGCCGTGACATCGGAAAACAGCTTTTAACGATGGTTAAATCTCAAAAGGCAAAATCAGTCCCGCATTTCTTCGAGAAAATAAATTCGTGGTTTGAAAAGCAGGTTGCGCGGATTGGAAAAGTTAAAGGCTCTGAAAAGAAAATTGAAGCGAGCCAAGATATTAAAGACACGCTTTGCGCTCTGGCCGAAAATTGCAATTCAATTTCCGAAGTTGAACAACGGATTTATTCGCTGTTTCAAGACACGGATAAGACTTCAAGACCAGCCGTGATTCTTTCGACTGTGCATAAAGCAAAAGGCTTGGAGAGCGATAGAGTTTTTATGCTTATGCACACGTTTAAAAAATCTGACAGCGTAGAAGAACTAAACATCCGATACGTCGCAATTACTCGCTCCCGCAACCAACTGTTTTTAGTCAACTCAAATTAAATTATGACCATCCTGCTTTTAATTCTGCTCGCCGCAATCTTGGCAACACCAACAGCGTGCATTGTGATGCTGGCTCATTTCGCCGCGAGCAAAGACAAATTTAACGACGATGAAAACAGCTATTGAATTTAACTGCCGTCCAGTCTCATTAATCTGGACGCCGCGAGCTGGAAATGAATTGTTTGACGAAGATGGTGCGTCCATTGAATACGGTGAGACAATCTCGATCTGTTCTTGGTGCAGCCAAGATTTGACGGCCGATTTAACAAAGGCCGGATACACCGTGAGCCATGGAATTTGCGAATCATGCTCGGCTAATGAATTAAAAAAGCTGAATAAGTAAAACTTTAATCTTTTAAAACATTAAAATAGGCATAGACAAAATTAAATTTTTAATGAATACTTCAATCGTGCAACAGAAAATTTCCAGCAACGAATCAGACAAAGCGATATTGTTTCGCGCAACGGGACAAGACACTGTGAGTGTTGCTGGTCAATCCTCAACCGGAAAACCGTTAGCCGATGGCATCGCGAGCCAGAGCAATCCTCGTTTTCCGGTTGAGGCACTTTCAAACTAAAAAACAAAACAAAAAAATCAATATGACAAAAATCAAAACAGGAAAAATTAAACTGGCAAAAGAATTATTGCGCGCTGGCAAGACTCCGGCGCAAGTCGCGGCTCGCTTGGTTCAGTCGTTCAAGGTGTCAGCAGATACCGCGAAAAACACAACGGCTTGGTGCAAATCCATGCTCAAGAAAGAAGCTGCCGCCGAATAAAACCCGACGGCGAGCGGTTAATCTCGCCAATAATTTTTATGAAAATACAAATTAAACACCGCTGGAATTTATCTATTCTATTTGAGTGCGAAGCTGACTCGATTAAAATTGCAGTTGAATTAGCGATTAAGTCAAAGGCGGATTTGTCAAAGGCGGATTTGTCAAAGGCGGATTTGTCATGGGCGGATTTGTCAAAGGCGAATTTGTCATGGGCGAATTTGTCAAAGGCGAATTTGTCATGGGCGAATTTGTCAGAGGCGGATTTGTCAAAGGCGGATTTGTCATGGGCGAATTTGTCATGGGCGAATTTGTCAGAGGCGGATTTGTCAAAGGCGAATTTGTCATGGGCGAATTTGTCAGAGGCGAATTTGTCATGGGCGAAAACAGACTATTTATATGTTTTGCTTAGCGCAAAAAAAGAAGTCGCTGGATTAAGGATGGCAATAATTGAAGGACGCATTAACGGTTCTTCTTACGAAGGCGAGTGCGCTTGTTTGGTTGGAACCATGGCGAACGTGGCCAATTGCAAATACAACGAATTGCCGAATTTGAAGCCTAATGCAGACAGGCCGGCAGAGCGTTTGTTTTTGGCTATAAGAAAAGGAGACAAGCCAGAAACGAATCCAGTTTCAAAAATAGTTTTGGAATGGACAGATGAATTTTTGAAACTTATAAACGACTAATTTATGAATCCTCCAGAAATTAAAATCCTGATTAATGCTGCGGACTTAATCGCGCCGGAAGTTCAAAAGGAACGCGACGAACTGCATTTAATTTCAACTGCAATTCTTTCAGTCACCACGAAAGACAAAAATGAATACGCGGGAAAACGTGTTGTGGCAATGCGTAAGCACGTCAAAGAAACAACTGCCCAAAGACTTTTAATAACACGCCGTTTTGATGATGCTAAAAAAATCGTAATGGATTTTTTCGAGGAGCATAACAGGCCGTTGCAGGCCGAAACTGACCGCCTTCAGAAGTTGGGAAACAACTATATCGAAGACCAACAACGAAAAGTTAAAGCGGAAGAAAAGAAGCGACGCGAAGAATTTGAGGCCGCGCAGCGCAGGCAATTTGAATTAGACGAAGCGGCTCGCAAGGCTGAGGAATCTGGAAGTATCGCGCAGCAAATGGTAGCTAACCGAAAGCTAGAAGCGGAAAAAGCCAACGTGCAAACAATCATCGCAACGCCGGATCACGTAATAGAAAAAGCAAAAGGCCAGACGACGAAACAAGTTTTAAAATGGGAAGTCACAGACTTGATGGAGCTGGTTAAACACAATCCTCAACTTTGTAAAATTGAACCGTCCGCGAGTGCTATTAAATCAACCTGCCATCCATCGCTCCCTGTTAGTGGATTAAAGTTGTGGTTTGAAACCGAAACAATTTACACAACACGATAAAATTATGAAATTGAAAACTGTTTATGTGGTTTGCTCTTCCTATAATTACGAAGGCGAGTCCGTTGAGGCTGTTTATTCAACCGAGGCAAAAGCTAAAAAACATCCCAATGTAAATTATGCGGGCGAAATTGTGATTCACAAAATAAAAGTTAATAAACCTATTAAATCTAAATAATTTATGATTGAAACGATAACCCAGTCCAGCCTCATTGAAAAATTCTCTTACGATGAGGCGCAACAAGTCCTGCATATTCATTTCCGCCGTGGCGGGCATTATGGTTATGCTGGCGTAATGCCGGAAAAGTTTGCGGCGTTTCGCGAAGCTGAATCACATGGAAAGTTTTTCCTTTCCGAAATTAAGCCGCATCATCAATTTTCAAAATATGATTCTACCGAAAAGAAATAAGCCTACTGACGCGGAGTTTGTTGAAAAGCAACTTGCCAAGACTGACGCGCAAGCATTGGAAGTTGTGCCAAAATCCGATGAAGTGATTGAGGCTGAAATGGGGTTGGCTCCAGCGCGACCATTAGAAGTAATGCCAAAAATTGAAAGCACTAACGCCATGGTATTAAAGCCAGAAGAAATTCGGGCGTTGACGGCGAATTTTCCAGACTCGGATTTTCAGCGTGGCGCAGGCGGAGACCCAAAACTAATTTATTTAGAGCATGTCGCACTTCGCCGCCGTCTTAACGATGTTGTCGGATTGGGACAATGGCGATTTGAAGTTGTAAAATCTTGGACGGAAGATTTTACTGCTGGCAATCCCCCGAAACCCGCAGTCAGGATTTATATTGAAGGCAGACTGATTATTCGCGGCGTTCAATTTGGCTCTGCGATTGGTGATGGGGTTTATTACAAATCAAATGCCGCAAGTAATTATGGCGATGGATACGAAAGCGCGAAAACCTACTCATTCCGCCGATGCTGCAAAGATTTCGGAATCGGATTGCAGGCTTTCAGTAGAGATTTTTGCGAAGAATGGAAGTCCAAGTATCCCAATTTCGATAGGCCGACTAAAAAATAAAGTTTAAAACCTAAAAATGAAATCCATTTTTCTCGCAATCTCTTTGCTGTCACCGCCGGATTATGACAAGTTGGCGAACGCGATTAAAAAACATGAAAATTCAATCAAATTTCCCTACGGAGTCGAAAGAATCGTCAACGGAAAGCCGCATGGATTTCCTGGCAACATCGCGAGACAGAAGTGCATCGCCTTGTGCCAAAAAGTCTATTCCAATTGGAACGGAAAAGGAGACTACTTTCAATGTCTCAATAAAATTTACGCGAGAGATTCAAGATGGTATATCTCGGTAGAAAGTATTTACAACCATCAAAACAAAATAACCAAGAAAGAAAAATAATATGGCCGAGCCAAAACTAAACACGCGGTATCAATGCTGCCGAACTGGACTGATAACATTTGAAGAAAGTCTGCAAGGCGCGCTGATGGTAAAAGTTCCTTACGAGTCACTTGAAGCCGACCCGATTGCCGGAACTTATTCAACGTGCATCGGACAAAAAGACGGCACGATGCAGGAATTGACAATTAAAAACCTGATGGAAACATTTAAGGTTGAAAATCTGGTTGATTTGCTGACACTTGAAGTTCCCGACCAGCCGACGCATGAATTTGATTTGTCCGACTGGCAGGCGGGAAAGTATCCGGGCTTTAAGTGGCTTAATCCGCCGCGCGAAGCTCAAGACCCAAGCAAAGTTGAGGAAAAATGGGGAGCGAAGCTGGCCTTGTTCTCTGCTAACAAGCCCGCTCCGTCCACGCCGAAATCAGCGGCCAAGCCCACTGCCAAACCTGCGGCAGAAAAACCAGTTGAGAAGCCCGCTGAAAAAGCATTGCCGAAACGGGCATTGCCAACTAAATCGGCCAAGCCTGCCGAAGCGCGCAAGGAAACAATGGAGTCAGTATTAACTGCGCTGGCAAAAAAGAACGGTGTCAACGAGGACGACGCGGACGCAATGCAGAAACTTGGAAACGATTATTTCTTTCCCGCGCAAGACAAGTTATTCGGCAAGGATGTTTCCGCCGAAACGCCGGAGCAATGGGGACAGGTGGCCGAGGAATTGGGGCTGTAAATAATTTGAGCGAGTGGTGTAAAACGCATTGCAGAGTTCCGGTTCCGAGCCGGACGCGACTTTGCCGGTCTTGGATTACTCCAAGCTCGCTCATTAAATTAAAACCAGTTTTGCGGGAGTCTGGCTAATCAAAACCGCTGCGGAATAATTTTAATGTCACAACTCCAAAAAACATTGCGCTTAAATCGAGCCAAAGAACTTGACGCGATAATTGACGCATCGCTTCCGGCATTAGTTGAAATCCACAAGTCGGAGCTATTTGTCGAGCTTGGATTTAAGACGATGCAGGAATATCTGCGGTCAAAGGGAAAATCTTATTTTCAAAGCTGGCAATCAATGGAGGCGATTAAAGTTCAGGAGTCGTTGCCGGATGTAAAAATCCCAAATGAAGCTACGGCGCGGGAGATTAAAAAAATTGCCATCCCGCAACGTCGGCAAGTCATTGGCGAAGCTTTAGAGGCTTCCAAGACGCCACAGACCCCAGATGGCAAATTGTCCGCTCCGGCTATTAAAAAGGCCGTGGCTAGCCTGCCAGAGCGCAAAAAAGAGCCTACAAGGCCAGTTGCGGCGATGAAACTTCCCAAAGACGGGACAGGCATAGACATTCCGACAGAGATTCAGGAATTTTGGAATCGTAACGAGGAAATCAAATTTCTGATTGGAATGATTAAAAAAGTCAGGCTGACGATGCAGGAAGCCGACAAATCAGGGGACAGATTATTTTGCAAGATGGACAGACAGGGCGTTATCTCGCGCCTGATTATGTGCGAGCAAGAAATTGAATCGGCGGAAAATTTTGCCGTTTGTCCAGAATGTAATGGAGTGTTTTTAGACAAGGCTTGTATTTGCAAGGGACGCGGGACATTTTCTGAATACTGGTGGAAAACGATTGATGAAAACATCCGCAAGTTGCGGCCAATTTTTAAGGATTATAAATGAAAACTAAACGTAAAAAACCATTTGCCGCAAACCGTGAGGCAATTAAGATTTTGGAGTCGCAAGGATGGACTGCGTTTGTAGTAGAGCAAACAATTCCTTACTCGTTTTTAAAACGTGATTGTTTTGGATTCGGCGACATTCTGGCGGTTAGCCCGACTCGCGGAATCTTGATGATTCAAGCTACCGGCGGCGGCAATGGTTCAACGCGGGCGATTAAAATCCGGCAAGAGCCGCGCCATGCAATCTGGCTGGCCGCTGGCGGCAGGATTCAAGTTTGGGATTTTGTTAAACGAGCCGGTCAAAAACAACGCGATTGCAAAATTTTGGAGATTACAAAAATATGACCAACCACGAATCCAAACTCTATCTCGCGGAACAGTTGCCGGAGAGGATTAAAATGGAACGTAAGCCTTGTGAGGTTTGTAATGACGTAAATAGTGAAGCACATCACGACGATTATTCAAAGCCTATGGAAGTAAGATTTCTTTGCTCAAAACACCATAAGGAACATCATGCAAAACAGTGAAACTAAAGAAACGGACACCGCGATAGCTGGAACCTGCACAGACACAGGCAAGGCTCAAGCACTAGAAGAACTCGCCCGCAAACTAGAACGTGAACGGGATGAGGCGAGAAAGAACGCAATGACTGTGGGTTTGGAGCGAGACCAATTCACGGAGACTATAGCCAATCTTCAGTGGCTTAATGACAATCAACGTCAACAACTTGTTAATCTTCAGAATGAGTGTGCTTTGAATAATCAAACCGCCCAAACATGGGACAGACTATCACTTGAATCCGAACTCACCCAACTCCGCAAGGTGTGTGACGAGCTTTATTGGTTGTCTCAATACAGCGACAGGCAATGCAGTCGAAAAGACAAAGTTATCGCAAACTACTCCACCCTCCCACACGTCATCAAAGCGAAAGCGAAATGAATTTAACTGTTAATAAACCTAATGGTTATCCAGAGCCATTGAAATACGCGTCTCAAGGTTGCAGGACTCAAGGACAAGGCAAGCGCATAAGTGTCACGTCGCAAGTGCGTCGGGTGACTGCATTGACCGGACTAATACCTGTATTAACAGTTTCAGCGAAAGGAAAACAAACAATGAAAACAGCGGAGTTTAGCAGTTGACAAACAACTCGGTTTAATACAAAATTCATTCTGAAAGATTCTTTAGCCATGTTGAAAAGACTGACACTTGTTGGAATTGGACTGGCTCGCTTGACATTGGCGGATATGGTCGATTCTGGTTTGGTGGTAAAATGATTCGAGCGCATCACTTTCTGGTTCGTGGAGACAAGCCTAAAAACAAGCTAGCTCTCCATAAATGCGACAATCGCAAGTGCGTGAATCCGGCGCATATTTTCTTTGGAACATCGCAAGACAACACTTCCGATATGCACGCTAAAGGCCGAGCCAATCAAAAGCCGGGATGGGTCGGGATGATGAAGGTTAGGAAAGTCCATTTCGGCGAAAGCAATCACAAGGCGAAGTTAAGCGAGCGAGACGTTATTGAGATTCGTTCCGAACCGAAGTCTTTTGGCTACATGGCTCGCCTTGCCAGAAAACACAATGTCACCCAACAGGCAATCAGTAAAATTATCAAACGCGAATCTTGGACAAATATATGAGCATTGAAACCGAATCTGACTTTGTAAATTCGCTTCACGTTGAGCAGCGCAAAGCCTACTGGAAACTCAAGAAACAATTTGAGCTAGAAACCTTCAAAGCTGGTGAGAGGTTTGCGGCGGAGATAAGCGAACAGCAAAAGAAGAAATGGCCAAGTGAACAAGGAGTGATGTATGGCGCGGGATACGAAGCTGGGGGTTCAAAAGTAACACAAGCCATCCTCACCGATGCCAATAACCGAACGGAGTTGCCATGAATAAAGATTTATACTGCACATTGTGGGCATCAATAGCAGCCTTATGTGTTAAAAGGCACTTCCACAGCATTTTACTTGGCATAGCCAGTTATGCTGCCTTGATTTGCATTAAAAGAATACCAAAGGATTAACTATGACCACCACCCAAACTCAAGCAGAACAAAAGACTTCGAGGATGTTTTCAGAGCTCTTATCTCCAACAAGAGAGATATGGGAACCGACCTATCAAGAACTCACCCTCCTAATCCAAAAAGCCGAGGCGTTGGATAAGATTGAATCAATGAGTAAGGCTGGCGTAGATTGGGATATTTGCTATCGCGATAGTGAATTTATTGCTACTGACATTTTTAACCAAGATGAAGTAAGAGGGGCAGGCGAAACACTCCTCTCCGCAATCAATAAGGCCCTACTGCGCGCCACTGGAAAGTGGGTTGAATAATTATGAAAATTGATTTCGACGAACTAGCCTTAAGATTTGTGCGCGAGTGCAAGTTTTCCATGCCGTTGCAAACGGTTAAAGCGGCTATGGAAATTGGCGCGGCAGAGGCCACCAGAGAAATAACAGAGTTACTTAAAAAAGAGCGAACTGAAATGAATAGTTTCAGGGAACGCAACAACGCGCCAAGATGATTTTAAGGCCATATCAAAATGAAGCCGTTGAATCCACTTTTGAATCGTGGAAAGAGAATCGTTCTGTCGTGGGCAGGCTGGCAACTGGCATGGGCAAGACTTTGGTATTTGCTTCTACCATTCAAAGGATTCAAAAGCGAGCATTGGTTTTGGCGCATCGCGAAGAACTGATTTGGCAGGCGCGGGAAAAGATTGAGCGCGTGACCGGATTTAAGTTTCAGGTTGAAATGGGCGGTTACAAGGCTGTAAATAATTTTGAGCCTGATTTGTTTAATCCTAACAATATCGGGGACGCCGGCGTAGTGGCTACGGTTCAAACTTTGACGGCTGGCGGCGATGGATTGGGTAGGATGACAAAATTTCTGCCGACTGATTTTGACTTGCTTGTAATTGATGAAAGTCATCATGCAACTTCATCTAGCTACCGCCGCGTGATGGATTATTTTTTACAAAATCCGAATCTTAAAATTTTAGGAGTGACGGCTACACCTAATCGTGCCGACGAAGAATCCTTAAGTCAGATATTTCAGCACGTGGCTTTTGATAAGAACATGGGATATGGAATTAATGAGGGCTGGCTTGTGGATATTGTGGCTCAAGCTATCCACATTGAGTCGCTGGACTTTAAGAATATAAAGCTCACGGCTGGAGACTTGAATCAGGGTCAATTATCCGCTGTGATGGAATCTGAAAAACCGCTTTACGGAATTGCTGATTCGATTATTGAAATCGCCGGAAACAAGCGCGGGATTGGGTTTAGTCCATCCGTCAATCACGCAAAAATGATGGCGGATATTTTTAACCGCTATCGTCCGGGTTGCGCGGCTTCAATTAACGGAAAAACAGACAAAGACGAGCGCAAGAAAATCAATTCAGATTTTGCCAATGGAGTTATTCGCTGGATTTGGAATTGCGGAACGCACACGGAAGGATTTGATGACGCTGGCGTCGAGGTGATTGTCCCGAAGCCAACTAAATCGGTTTCGCTTTTGGAGCAGATGGTAGGGCGTGGAACAAGGCCGCATGATTCAATCGCGCCGAAACTTGGCGATATTTCAAATGCCGGTTTGCGCCGGTCTATGATTGAACGGAGTGCAAAGCAGAATTGCTTAATTCTTGAATACTACGGAAATCGTTACGACCTTGCCACGACGTTTGATTTGTTTGCTGGCAATGTGACAGACGATGCGGTTAAGCAAGCCGTCGCCATGGCTCGCGCCAATGGCGGCAGAGTATCGGTGACAAAATCATTGGACGAAGAAGAAAAGCGGGCGGAAGAAAGTAAGAAAAGAGAATTAGAGGAAGCGGCTAAGAAAGCCAAGCTGATTGTAAAATCTCAATTCAAATCCACTTCATTTAACCCGTTTGACGTTTTGGGAATCACTGCCGCCAAACCGCGCGGCTGGGATGTTAAAAAACAAGCGTCGGAAAAAATGCGCGGAGTGCTGCGTAAGGCCGGATTGAATCCAGATGATTTTGATTACGCGCAGACAAAGCAATTAGTCACCGAGCAGCTACGCCGATGGAGTGGTGGACTATGCTCCATGAAACAGGCGCAACTTTTAAAAAAATATGGCTATCCGACAGAAGTAACTTTTGAACAGGCCAAGAAAACTATTGACGGAATTGCGGCTAATGGCTGGAAAAGAAACGGATTACCACCAGTTATCGGAAACTCAAAACCAAACATTAAAATCCCAGTCCGCTAGACAGTTGACGCAACTATTGACTCTGACAATCCGTATTAATTATGTGGGATTCTATCGAACAAATCAGGAATCAAATTTCAAACCGAAATAAAACAAACAAAAAATTTAAGCCATGAAAGAACTTTTGGAAAACCTGCTTGAATACTTTAATAATTTTCAGGCCGCGAGTTGCAGCTGCCACGCCTGCCAAAGGGCGCGGGGGTGGATTAAACAAATTCAGGAAGAATTAAAAAATGAAAATTCCAGCACGCAAGATTGAAAGCCAAGTAACACGGATTCAATTAAACCGTCATTTTGAATCAGAAAAAGAAATGAATGAGTTTGTTAAAACCAATCATCCGACTGCGACCATTAAAGTATTCTGGCCGGTGCAAATGTTGGCTTGCGTGATAGAAATTCCTTGCAATAAAAAATAAGTGTGAGAAAGTGAGAGCGTGCAACAATTAAACATCAATTTTGGCATCCCTGAATTTCGTAAAATCGAAATTACTTCGCCGTTCCTCGGCCTTGTTGCACCCAGGGATGCCTTTTAATTTTATGAATTACCTAACTCATCAGGAAAAATTAACTGCCCTGCATTCGGCAATTAAAAGACGGCTTGAATCTTCTAAAGAAGCTAGAAATAAAGCGGCTAAAAAATCACCTCAGCATTTAATGCTGTGCGGAAAGGCAAAGGCTTATTTGGATTGTTTAATGTTAATTGAAAATAAATACGGGAAGGATTTGCTATGAGTAAAATCTGGCCATCGTTCACAAAAGAAAATCCCTGCCCCGCTTGCGGTCACTGGGATTGGACTTGTCGCGCTGGCGATAAAAAGTTTGTCTGCATGAGGGTTCAATCTGAACACGTCGCCAAAGATGGCGGGTGGTATCACGAATACGGCGAGAAGAAACCCGCCTACATTCCACCGAAACGAAGCGCGCCGAAAGTGAATTTGGATTTTGAAGGAAAGATTAGGCTTTGGAGAACTTTTATAAAAGAACTTCCAAAACTTTCGATTGAACTTGGCGTTAGTGAGGAGTCTTTAGAATTATTAAATTTTTGCCGTGATTCCGGATATGATTATTCATCATCCGCTTTTGCTTGTCCCATGCGTGACGGCGACAATAAAATCATCGGGATTCATTTGCGTTGTGATGATGGAACAAAGCGCGCAGTCACCGGCTCGCGCAACGGATTATTTTTGCCGCAAGGAATTGAGATTCAAAAAATGGTTTTTATCTGTGAGGGCGCGAGCAGTTGCGCGGCATTATTAACTCTTGGCTTTTATGCCATAGGAAGACCGTCGTGCAATTCGGGCAGCGAGATGTTAAAAGTCGCCCTAAAGCGGCTTGGCGCGTCGAGAATTGTAATTGTGGCGGATAATGACACCCTGAAAAGCGCCCCCGATGGCAGGACTTTTAGACCGGGACAGTCGGGAGCGGCGAAGTTAAAGAAAGAATTGGGTTTAATGTCTGTTTTGTTCACGACGCCCAACCCTGTGAAAGACGTTCGCCAGCTACTTCAAAAACTAGGCGTCGAGGCAGCAAGAAATTATATTCAATCATCGGTTGATTCAAAAATATGGACACGATGAAAAGGCTTTCGGCCTACTCAAATGCCTTAGAAAAATGGGCGGCAAAGAAGCGGCGTTATGATTTATCGGTTGAGGCTGGTAGGCCGGAAAAGAAAGAACCTGAAAGCGAGCCATTGCCAAAGACTTTTGAAATAGCTGATTCAGAATTGGAATGGGCGGAAAAGATTCGGGAAAAGATTCTTGCACCGAAACCACAAATGCAAAATTTAGACAGTAAGTTGCCGAAGAAAATTTACATACCAGTGAGGAACAAGATATGAAGATTCCATGGCGGAAAAAGATTCGGTCAAAACCCAAAATTAAAAATCTTTGTATTTTTGAAGGGGTTAAATGCTGGTTTGATAAAACCGATAAAACTGTAAAATTTCGCCAAATTGGAAGAAAAAAGAAAACCGAACAAGTTTCAATAATTGAGCTTTGGGACAAGGCTTCTGGACAATTAAAACTTTTATGAAAATTCCACAAAGAAAAGAGTTGGTTAGTCATGTTGATGTGGCGATAATGATTTCAAGGATTGAAAAACTGCCGTTGGCAGAAAAAATTGATGCCATTAACCAGATTAAAAAAGAGCTCCACAAGATTTCGCCGTTTAATTCAGAGCCTGTTGATTGTGTTCTTTGGGTTAATTCTGAAATTGTCCATGCCAATGACTACAATCCAAACAGTGTTGCGCCACCTGAAATGGAACTGCTAAAGGTTTCAATTCTTGAAGACGGCTATACGCAGCCGATTGTTACTTTTAAGAACGAAGGAAAGAACGAGGTGGTTGACGGATTTCACCGTAACCGAGTTGGCAAAGAGTGCGACGAGGTTAAAAAAAGAATCCATGGATATTTGCCAGTAGTTCAAATAAACACCGAGAAATCTGACAAGGGGGACAGAATTGCGTCAACAATCCGCCATAACCGCGCACGCGGAAAACATAAGATTACGGCCATGTCGGAAATTGTAATTGAGCTTAAGCGTCGAAACTGGAAAACTGAAAGAATTTGCCGGGAGCTTGGAATGGATGAAGATGAGGTTTTGAGATTGCTTCAAATCACCGGATTGCAGGAAATGTTTTCTAATCAAGAGTTTTCTAAATCATGGGAAGCTGACGGCGAAGTTGTTGAATCCGATTTTAAGGAATTGACTGACAACGTAGAAGCCTATGGCGAAGAAGCTGAAGAGTTCCGCACGGTCAACACCAGCGATGAAAACAGGATTTTTCACACTTACGAAAAATGGGAATGCTGGAAAGCTGGTTTTTACAATTCTTCAAAATCAGGCGTTACCAAAGACGAGGCGCAAGAATTGTATCGTGAATTTCTAGCAGATTTAACACGCTTCCGCGCCGGACTGGAAATTGTAATCAGCCAATGGAAAAATTCATGTGAGCATTATTTAACCAATGAGGCAATGAATCGAATTGCGTGGCTAGGACAGGCGGCCGCTTGCGCCGCAATAAATTTGCCCGCTGAATTTTGCGGTGGATTTAACCTGTTAACCGAGCAACAACAAATCGCAGCCAATCAGCTTGCGCTTGAATACTTAAACAGATGGCTTGTGGCCAATGGCAGAAAAGAAGTCGAAATGAATCAGGCTGCGCCGGGGCGCGAGTCAACAATTTATTGATTTATGGGAATAAAAATTTATTCGGACAAGGATGTTTTAACTGCTTCCCGCGAGCGCATAAGTTTTGTGTTTGATAATTTTGAGAAAATTTATCTGGCGTTTTCTGGCGGAAAAGATTCAAGCGTGATGTTTCATTTGGTGATGGATGAGGCGATTAAGCGAAATAAAAAAGTCGCCGTGATGTATATTGATTTTGAGGCGCAATATGCCGACACAATAAAACACGCTGCGGAAATGTTTGAGCTTTACAAAAACCATATTGAACCGCATTGGATTTGCATTCCGATGCTTCTCCGAAACGCCGTAACCAACTTTCAACCAAGGTGGATTTGTTGGGATGAAGAAAAAAAAGACGCTTGGATTAGGCAGAAGCCAAAATGCGCCAAACACGTCGAGGACTATCCTTTTGCGCTTCCAAAAATGGAATTTGAGGAATTTGTTGTTTTGTTTGGGGAATGGTATGGCGAAGGAAAATTAACGGCTGGATTTATTGGAATCAGGGCGCAAGAATCATTGCACCGCTATTGCGCCATTGCCACTTGGCAGAAAAAAGAATCGTCGTTTCAAGGGCTAAAATGGACGACTGAAATTGCAAAAAACACTTACAACATTTATCCAATTTACGATTGGCTAACGGATGACATTTGGAAATATCATTCTGTTTTCAAAGACCGCCCGCACAATCCAATTTATGACAAGATGCAAATGGCGGGAGTTCCGCTAAAGCATCAAAGACTTTGCCAGCCTTTTGGAGACGACCAAAAGAAAGGGCTTTGGCTTTATCATATTCTTGAACCTGAAACATGGTTCAAATTGATTGCCCGCGTTAATGGCGCAAATTCTGGCGCGCTTTATTGTGAAGAAAGCGGAAACATGAACGGAAACCGAAACATAACGCTTCCGGCTGGACACACTTGGAAAAGTTTTTGCAATATGCTTTTAATGTCTTTGCCAACGCAGATGCGAAAACATTATGAATATCGGTTTAAGAAATTCATTTCAGGCTGGAACGACAGGGGATATAAAACCATTCCAGAAACCGCACCGCGCGAATTGGAAGCAAAATGCTGGGCGCCATCTTGGCGCAGAATGTGCCGCTGTATTTTGAGAAATGATTATTGGTGCAAAGGGCTTGGGCAGGTTCAGCCGAAAAGCGATGCCTATATCCGGTATAAACAAATCAAAAACGCAAAGAAAAATGCTGAAAATCCCGCAGCGTAAAACGCCAATTTCACAGATTGGAAATTTAGTTAAGTTTAATGAAGCGGAGCATTCCTATTTGTTAAATGGAAAGAAGTTTATTTCAGTGACAACACTTGTAAAAAAATACAAAAAGCCATTTGACCCTGATGGAAAAATCTTGTTTTTTTGCGCGAGGCGGGCGGGAATTTCCATTGAAGAAATGCAGGCGCAATGGGATGCCAAAAAAGAATCAGCCTGTAATCGAGGAGTGGATTTCCATTTGCAGATTGAAAATTACATTAAGGGGTCAGGCGAGATAGAAAAACCTACTTTAGAAATTTTAGAGGCGGAATGCGGGCAAAATCAGATTGAATTTTTATATCCAGAATGCCGCCTTTGTTCGCCGAAATACTGCGTGGCGGGAACATCTGATTTAGTGCATTTGTTTCCAGACAATTCAGCCGCAGTTTATGACTGGAAAACCAACAAGAAATTTTCAAATCCAATCAACGCAAAGTATCGGGACAAAATGCTTTTTCCGATAAATAATCTAGGCGATTCTGATTTGGAGATTTATTCGCTCCAGCTATGGTGCTACGCTTTGATGCTTGAAGAATTTGGCTATCCGCCGAAAAAATCACCGATGATTTTTTGGCTGAATCCAGAAAACAAGATTGAAAAATTTGAATGCTTGAATGTAAAAAAAGAAGCGGAAACCATAATGCGTGACCACTATCTTTCAAAACAATGAATCTTTGGCAGGAAATGTTTAACCCGTCGCCCGTAACAAAAATTCCAATAACGGAAGATGATTTTAATTCCGCTTGGAACTGGATTTGGACGAATCAGAATCCCGCTTTGGTTTTGACGCTTATTCGTCGGAAATCTTCACAGTTTAGACGTGCTGGAAATGGCATGGACGAAAGCGCGCAGATGGCCGCTATAAGCCTTTGGCAGCGTTTTAGAATGAAAACATACGTCCCGACAAGGAAAACGCCGGAAATGGCTGTCCAGACGCCAAGAATCGCTATTCCTTTGCGACAACAACGGTAGCCTGCGGAGTTGCATGGCGGTCAGCGTCGAAAGCTGACCATCCAAACAACTGCAAAGCGTCATAAATCGTCTCGCGTTCAATCCACGAGCATCCAAGCGAGCGCAGGGCTTCGTCAATGATAGCGTTGCAAGTTTTTTCATCTGGCAACCAAACAGACCAAGTCGTCCCGTTGTCCAGGGACTGTTCAAGCATCCCGCGATAAGCTCCGTCATGGAGTATTCCGGCGCGGAGATACTTGCCGTATCGCTCAATGATATTTTCCACTGCACGAGGAACGCTTAACCCGTCACTGCTCGTCTTTGTTCTTAACAGTCCAAATTTATCAGACTGATAATAAATGTAACAGAGTAAATCAAAGTTGATGCCGTCCTCGTGAAAGTGGGCGTCAAACGAATTTGTTATGAACTGGGCCACAGATTAAATAACTACGTCGCACAGGCAAATTGAATCCTTAATCGCAGCAACGTGCTTGCGATTTGTAATTGACGCCATTACTTCAACCTTGCCTTGCCGAAGGATGGAAACAACCATGCCCGTGAGGACAGTTTTCAGTTGGTCGGCGAACTGAATAAACTGCCCGACACGGGGCGTTATGCCGTTTGAATAGTTCACTTAAAAGGTTGTGCCGACACCGATGTAAATCAAGCCTTGCGCCTGAAACTTGCCTTTGCTTTCCACTGGCACAAGATATTTCATAACCGCGTAGGTGTTCAACGTCATTTTCTTATAGGCATAGAAACCTGGATCGGTTTCAAATGCCTTGTCGTTGATGTTGTAAATGGCAGAAGCTTCGACCCCTAACTTAAAATCATACTTCTGAATCAAGTTATATTCAAATGTTCCGCCAATGGCTCCGAACGTGGAGCCGATGCCTTCAAACTGACCTATGACGCCAAGCCCAAAATTGCCGATGTTATATTGGACATAGAGCCGGTCACTGATGCCCACGCCGGTAGTGGTTGCCACGCCGGTATCGAACTGGATGGTTGAGTTGTTAGTCCAGTTATGGTCAGCGTTCGTATTGAACGATGTCCCCCAAGTAGCAGCTTGGTCAAGAAAGCTGATGGTCGGGATGGCGTTGCTGATGGAAGTGGACTGCGCTTGGATGTTGATAACCCCGATGCAAAGCACCGAGCCGATGACTGTGATTAACTTTTTCATATGTGTTTTCTGAGGATTCCGCCATGACCTATTCTGCAACCTGTTTTTATCGGGCATTGACAAAGCCAAGCCGAATCGGTTGACAGCCTCAAGGAGCATGGCGGAAATTGGTTTCATTTAATTGGCGAAAGTTCGGACTGCTTTACTTCTGCCGATGTTCCGTCTGGATGTTTGAAAATTATTTCTTTTTGCGGAATTGGGGCATTGCCGTGAGCAAGCCATTGTTTAATGCCTGCCAGACCGCCCATGTCGCCCCACGTCTTTACGCCCAGAGCAATCTCAAATCGCATCCATCGGATGATGGCCGCGCCTGCGGAAAGGATTAAGCCGACTTGAGTAGCGGACAGATTAAATCCCGCCGATTGAACCACGTTGACAATTTCAGGAATGGAGTTTGTGTTCATTGTTTAACCTTTGGCATTGTGTCGTCTATATGTTGAATCTGCAATTGGATTTCGCTTTGACCATCTTGAAGCTTTTTAGTCCAATCGGAAATCTTGCTCATGTCAGCGGAATGTTCAATCCTTGTTTCATAAGGCTCCAAAGATATTTGCTGGCTTTGCTTGATTGTGAACCATCCCCATGCCAGCAGCGGAAATAAAAGCAGTGTTCCGATGGAATTAAGCCAGTCACGGATGTCACGGATGGATTCCTTTTTTTCTTCTTTGATTACTTGCTGTTGATTGGTCATAAATTCAATTCACCGGCCACGCCAGCTTCACCACTTCCGTCTTGCAGCTTAAAAAGCTGCTGTTAGTCGTCGGTGCGCAGGTCAGG
>Ga0302280_1001524_pt1 | contig 18946 bp, 12 predicted proteins | sample III_Fen_E1_1_FD_198771 | JGI IMG/M metagenome (GOLD analysis project Ga0302280, IMG submission 198771) | Peat permafrost microbial communities from Stordalen Mire near Abisko, Sweden - III_Fen_E1_1 | ecosystem: Environmental > Terrestrial > Soil > Wetlands > Permafrost | place: Sweden: Abisko... | reverse complement strand
ATTCTAATCGTTAATGATGTAACTACTGAAAAATACAAAGTACGCCTTTCTGTATTTAGATAGCCAAGACATATGACCCTCCAATTACCTGCGTTTCGATCGAGTGGCTCCTTGAGTGCAAAAAAAAGAATAAGATTATTACGAATACAGACAACTATCAAATCAAAAAACTGTTCTATGGGGCTTACATAAAGGTGTTGGATTTTGACGCTGATAGAAGTAGAAAAATAGAGTTAAAACTACAGTAAAATGGAGGGGCTGTAAAAATATTGAAAAATAACAATGAGCTTCATGAGGCCATAAATCATGATTAAAAGATAAGCCTACTACTAACTACTAAACAAAATTTTGTCAAACTGCGGCCCTATATGGATCAAATCATATTTCCAATAGTCGACCTCGAGTGGCTATAGGACAGTTTTAAAACCAAAATATGTAAATATCCTTTTGATTATGCTTTGAATCAATTCTATATATGCCAGCGCCAACCTATTGAGCATTTAAAAAAGATGAAGACCAAGCTGGACAACTATCTCAGCAAGCAAGTCATCGATAAATTTTAGCATAACATTCTGGCTGACACCATTATCTATATTGGGGACAATGTCAATACTGATTTGGCCAAAATTCTAAAGAAGATTATCATGGTCTATGGCGGCTTCTATTTAGACGTTCTTTCCCCGATCATCACGCACATACTCACTGAACCACTCATGGAGCAATAATATGGCGAACTCAAAATATATGGAACTTTGGTCAGTCTGATTAGAATAGAATGGCTGATTGACAGCATCTATCTGAATAAACGTATGAAGGAAGAGGATTATTGTATTCGATCTTTTAAAGGCAAGATCAATTCTACCCTGCATCTGGAAGAGAGAACAAATAGTCATAACAATAGTAGCCTCAGCTATAACTCCAATCCCAGTATGCCCACTTTTCTCGGAAGACAAAGTATATCCATGCCAGTCCGCAGCACCTCTAAAGTTAAGGGAGTCAAGACTATCAAAAAATACTAGAGTAGCATATTTAAGGATTTTTCTTTCTATATTTAGAGTACTCAAATAAAAGAAAGATAGCTGATCGAGCTTCCCCATAAAATTATTAAAAATGGAGGAGAAGTGTTTCCATCAAGAATAACCATCCGCTCAGGTTTTGTCTTCTATATTATGATTGATCATTCGGATGCGAATAAATTGATCGAAAAGCTCAAGATTGATACAAAGGCAGAAACAAGCAAAATACAAATTCAACCGATTAGTTACCGTTGGGTCAATGAGTGTATATCTAAAGGGCAGCTGATTGATTATAACAAAGCGGATAGTTACATCTACAAACCTTTTAGTTTTACAATTCCCATCAAAGATTTTCACAAAATAATTTTTGATGTTTTGGGAGTTGAAGACATTAAAAAGATGAGAATAAAAGAGCTCTACAATACTTTGGGATCAACAAGAAATACTCCCAATAGGGTGGAACTTACTCACTGTCTGTGTGGAGAAAGTTACAAAGAGGCTGCAAGATACAAAGACATAAAAAAGTAAAACCAAAAAGTAAAATATTTGGATTGGAAGTGGCTCTTATAATGTGCTAATGCTGGAAAAATTGTTGAAGTGGATGCCTTCCTCTTGGAAAATGACATGCCTTCCACGCAAGAGAGCGAATACAGCATTCGAAGTTATAAAGCTTTGAAACTTTGATTTTTGGTCTTCACTATCAGTTTATATTTAATATCCTTCACTATCATAATGATTGCATATCAAAGTGTGGATGTGATGGAATAGTAGACAAATGAATAAGGCAGATCATTTTTAAATTTAATCGTCGAGTTGGTCCATCTCATCGTCATTGTAGTTGATCATCATCTTCTTTTAGCCGTAGTCACTAAAACTATTCGCTGTGGCCAGTGTTTTACCTATCTTTACTTTATATTTCTCTCCTCTTTCTGTATGTTATCCAAAATACTTTCGATTACATAAAGTAAGTCGCAGAGCTCTAGAGTTGTAAGACTGGCTTCTCGGCGAACTGCCCTTTTAAGGGAGTCATAGATAATATCATGGAGGTTTGCTTTCATCGCCTCCTTAATGCGCCCAAAAACCTGCAATGATGTAATTGATACTTTTGGTTTGATTGAAATCTGTTTCTGAAAGACAGATTTAAAGATAACACTCACTTCTTCTTCAAGGGACAACTTGGTACTCTCGTCTTTGACTGCCATTATTAAATACAATTTTATATATAAGTTCAAATAGCGATTAATTAAAGTAGTTTTGAAAACAGTTTACCGACATGTCTTTAATTTTACTGATCTCAATGTTTAGGTCCATAATTAGTTTTCCAGATAATTATTAGTTTGCTACGATTATAAATAATTTAAGTTGTGAGACAATATGAAGATTGATTCATCCGCATTTCCACCCCCGAAAAGTCCACCGCTCTGTAGTAAAGTGCACGAACTATTCGCTCAGCATATGAAATATAATTGCTTGCCATAAGCTGAAATTCGAAGAGGCAACGCTGCAGATCTATAATAGCTTAAGCCTCTACAAAAATAGTGGTTTCCACTCGATTATTCACAATCTTTCTACAATAAGATCATGGAGGGAGCAAGTGTCTGTTATGTAGCTGAAGTCCCCTTAATTCCTGAGCCAGGACAAAAGCCAATCAGGGCTATAGTTGGAGCAGCAGTCTTCTAAACTTCGGACGATTCCGACCATTTGGATGATGGATGGTTCAACAGAATGATTCTTTGGTAAGACCGAACCTTGTACGTGATGACACTAGGTGTTATTGATTAAATGAGAAGTCGAGGCCTCGCAAAAAGATTGCTCGATAAAATAATTGAATGCTCTCAGTAAAAGCCTAACATCAAATTCATCACGTTGCATGTCGTAGACTATAACAAACGAGCAATAAACTTTTATCGTAAAAATGGATTCGAGTTGTTGTAAAAACTGGATGATCATTATCACATTATGGGGAAGGAATACGGAGGACTAAAGTTGGGTTTGTTTGTAAATGGAGGAAAAAGGAGAGAAGGATGGATTCCCTGGATAAAGCGTGTTTTGTTTTGGCAAACGGGGAAAGAAGAGTGGCCAGTTTGATTTTATTTTATTTTAATTCATCAATTCTTATCTTACTTATGGCAAAATAATTTTATAACAATTATAATTATATCAACTTGTACTAGTCAATTTAAGTGATGGCTTCTCCTCGTTCAGGATTTAGCGTTTCAGTATGCCATCGTAGAGAGGGATCAAGTTATTCAGCAAACGTTAATTGTTGAATTCATCATTTTTTAACAGCTATTTACGTAGTAGTTGAACCTTCAAGCTATAAGGATTTATCTTATTCAATTACTCCATCATCGAAAGAGTAAGATCCGTGCCCAAAAGCGCAGGATTTTGTCGATATTTTTAATGCACCGATGATTTCATATTTTTATTTTATTTTTTGCCCATCTTTGCAGACTATTTAAGTCTCCTCCTAAATTCAATTATAATTCTTGCCACAGTGATAAGTAAAACTGCAATCATTAGCCCTAATAGGATATAAAGACCATACATTTAATTTTACTCCACTGTTAAAATGGAGAGTAACTCTCTCATAATAGTCCAGATTGAGAAGAGGAGGATTAGTAATAAATTTAATATTGAGGCAACATTGTGGATTATTTTGCTGTACGGTCTTTTCCAAATCAACCAGGCAAGAAAAATGAAGGTTAAACTAGAAGTCGCGAATAAAGGATAAGAAAGGTAATAAATATTTGCCACCCAGAAAATAATGAACATCAGACAAATGTAAATGAGATATAGGGGAATGTATGATTTGTGGCACCCTTTAAAGTGGCAAATGCTGCTGCTTGTAATCTCTAAGGATCCTTCAATTTTACTATCAATCCTGGGTGGAAGCCGAATCGTGAAAAAAGAAACCAACTCATAAAAAAATACAAAAGCAGTTGTAACTAATAAAAATAATTACATTGCTACCATTGGGACTCTGTCAACAGAATATTGGTAATCATGATAGGACGAGGAGGAGTATGCGAAGACATTGATAAATAGAAATCCGATTGCAAAAGAAAAGAGGGCGTGATTGTAAACTACTCTTGTAATTAGTTCAACCTTTTCAAAACAATTCTTTTAACTGCTTTTATTTAGCAAACATTTGATAATTAGCCTTGTGGTTGGGGCGAGAGTGCACAAGAATAGAGCTACAGTAATGACTTACTGGGAAAAATAAAGATTTTCTTGGCTGAAAGTGAAGTTAGACCATAGGAATGACTGGCTGGAATAGAAATTGTTTTGTCCATTTATGAGGTAATAAAAATTACACGTAGAAATCGACATATAATTGAGTAAACTATAGGGTTTAGTATAGTGGGTGCTCAGAGTGGAAGTGAAAAAGATTATTTGGAAGGTAGTCAACACTTACACTCCAATCATTTTATGAGTAAGTGACCCTAAGATAAATAGCACAAGGCAAGAACAGTCTAGGAGGTTGAATATAATTTTCCAAATGCTGCTGGTTGTGGCTGTATTGCCATTCTGGGTGTCCAACAGCAGTTTAGTTCCTCTTGATTTCATAGAAAAGCTAATATTTAGAAAAGACTGTATTGGATAGCTCTCGTTAAGCTTCAGCGATAAATTTGCTGAATTTCCCTACAAATCTTGACTATAGTTCACTTTGACAGTCAGCTAATTGTTTGCAAGACTCCATTCAGTGACTGTGATATTTTAGTTGCATGCAAATAGAAGAGACGAAATTAAACTGCTACTAACAGCTTAACTGAAAGTAGAACTGATTTTGAAATTAAAGATGCCTTGATTTTGGCCATCAGTTTTATCAATCCAATCCACATTGATTTCATAGCCTTTTTCATGAAAACAGAGTGAGGGATGGCTCGGAGACCCTTTAAAGCATATATAATTCAATTATATCGAGCAGGTAGATGAACAGCCATCCCCATCAATTAGGTTTCCATCATCGCATGGAGAGGCAAATAGAAGACCATCTCCACATATTTCAATACACGCATCTGAACCATCCTGAGCCTTAAATCCAACAACACAAGTACAAAGATTTAACCGTAAATTGTAATGCTGCTTGCAGGAGATACATTTTGTGGTTCCGTTTGTTCGGATAGTGCTTAAGCACCCAACAACATTGGTGCAATGATCAGTAATGAGCCATGTGGTCGAAGGACAGACACAAAGGTTTGTGCTGGTCAATATAAATTCGTCCAAGCAGGAAATACAGGTAGTTGTGTTCTCAATATTATTAGTAATAACTTCAGCGCAGTTAGATACGTTACAGCATCCTCCGATGACTGGAAATTTTCCTGCGAAACAGAGGGAGCATGAGGTTTCGGAGGAGCATATGTAACAGTCGTAGGCACATGAAAGACATTGATATCCTGTCGAGGCTGTATAAGATCTAATAGGGCAAATATCATAACAGGTATTACTAATTGAAAAAAAATATATAGTAGGGGGAGGGCATACGAGGTAAGCAGAAATACTGATGACATCAATGTAATAAAAATTACAAGAATCCGAAGAATACATGCTCATGAGCTTGAAAGATCCATTGGTGAGTGTAGCGTTGAAATTCAATAAAGACTGATTTGCCATAAACTAGCCCAAACCAAATTGAGTAGTTATTGTGTTGTAAAGTGCATTTAAATAAACATGATTCAGGGTTATAGAATATTGAGCTTCAATTACTTTCGTTGAAGGTTCATTGGAATTGTACCGAATTACAATAAAGGAAAAATCTTGCATTGTTATAGTATTACAGCTAGACTTCACATAAAGAGAAACCTGAGTAGCTGTTAAAGAGTTCCATCCAAAACCTACTGATACTGATGTATTTGTAAAATGTCCATTAAATCCTATCAAATAGCCAGTATTAGAAAAAGATGAATCAGCATTAAAGTATTTTAATGGTACAATTGCATTATAAATTGCAGTAACCGAGTTGATGACTAAAGTAACGTAAGACACTGAAAATTTGGTGTTATAATTGGAGCTGATCACCAAAAAGCGGAAACTAAGCAGATGGTAGTTGCTTGTATTTGCAGAATATACATTTACATTGAAGCAAGAAGGTTGAGGATTCGAGTAGTTGATATAAAAGCTGACATGAGAATTGATTATTATGTAGTCCAGATAATGATATGAAAGAGCCAACTGATAGAGATTGTCAGCCTGTGATCTAGAAAATGTTGCGGTTGCGGTCATGGGTGAGGGGAGGGGTGTTGGGTTATTATAGGAAGTGCTGGTATCAAAGACTAAAGATTCTGAGTTAGATAGGTCTTACCTGCGAAGATATACTGATCTGAAGGGTAGTATCCAGGCGCTGGCGGTGCCGAGAGGCAATAGGAGAGATGCACTCCGACAAATATGTAAATAATCATTGGAATCATATTTAGAAAGATTATTGACCATTATTCCACCACTTATAAAATGGGGGAAGTGATCTAAAAATTATATCTAATGTTTCACTCGAGTCTTTTATCAAATTTAAGATTCTTTTAAAATGTAAATGACTATTGGTGGTAAAAAATAAGGGAATCTATAGTGCACATCAAACATTTATTAAGTTAGGAGTCTAGTTAGGTATACATCGCGCACATTATTTGATTTGATTAAAATTAATAGTAAATTATAACAAATTTGATTTGGAATATAGTTTATAGTTTATGGATGAATACCTATAAAATAAAACCATCAATGAATTAAATATGTCAATGGTTGGTTTACATTCAATTAAAGACTTTAGCTGATCAAGTTTACTTCTTCGATAAGCTGTTATGAGCATTATTTACTGATAGATCAATATTAAGGCTGATCATATATTATTAATGACCTTTGAACAGTTTAACGAAAATTACTAAATGAAAGAGATACTTGGACGTACACACTCTCTCACTCAGACGGCTCGCAGTCCACCGTCCGCAAAGTCATTCGCAGAGATACACGCCAAATCTTTGCAGCCAAAATATATCAGGCATCAGGGTTAGTAAAAGCAAAGCATGAAATTGATATGCTTGTCAAACTTGACCACCCGAGCATAGTCAACATTTATGAGGTTTACTAAGAGGAGAGTTGCATAATTCTTGTACTCGAGTACATGGCTGGAGGTGAATTGTATGAACAAATCAGTCAAAGAAAACGACTTACAGAGGGCCAAGTCAGGTAGAACGACCCTCATGCAGGTACATAGTGCAAAACGAAGGAATTTAATGCGCGTTCTCATCGATGCAATACGCTACTGCCACGAACTAGAAATCATCCACAGAGATATTAAAGTAACCAGTTTGATAAATAGCCTGAAAATTTACTGCTGACTACCAATGGCCCCGATTCTTTGCTGAAATTATCAGACTTTGGAATCAGTAAAATTCTCAGTGATGGTGAGTTGAATACTATATGTGGCACTCCGATTTACATGGCGCCTGAAATTTGGAGGTTCGAGCCCTATGACAGCAAAGTAGACATTTGGAGCATGGGTGTTGTAACTTACTATTTGTAAGAGGCTTATGACTTAGGTTATCGGGATAGTATCCTTTTCAGGGAGAAAACACACAACAATTACTACATCGAGTTCTCAATGAAGAGGCCTCTTTTAAACAGAAAATTTGGGAATCTGTAAGTAGCCGAGGTACTCATTGGTCGATAAAGCAATTGTTTTGCTTAGATAAATGTTGAATAAGGATAAATACAGGAGGCCTTCAGCGTTGGATGTTCAAAATCATATTTGGTTTGTTGACGTCTAGCCGATCAGTAAATGCATCTAAGATGACCCAAATCTATTGGAAGCCATCGTCAGTATTGGCAGGAATCAGATAAAAACAAAGCGAATAAAAAAATAAAAGTAACTCAAGTAATTATTCAACCCCAAAAACTTGTCAAGAGCCAGAGTCAAGTTTTTATTGATGCGAGAAGAGGAGGAAATCACTAAAGAGGAGACTTATCATCGAGGATAAATGAGTTAATGATCGTCTCTTTGTGTAAATTTAACTGAAAATTAATTGTAATTGATTTACAATACACCGCAGAATTTTTAAGTCATCAGTATTATTATTATATGTTGCGGAAATACTACTGAAGCGATAAGTACAAATATAGCCAAGGAATATATCAATGCAGCCAACAATAGAACGGATGAACTCCTTGATCAATCAATTGTTTTAAATCCCGCTATGTAATGTTTGCACTACGTATCCTTCAGGAAAAATTATTAATAAAGCGTTTTTCTTTTAAATTTGATTACTCATAATAGAATCAAGCTTGAGGTATGTCCTATCAAAAAAAATCTTTAATACTTCAGGAACTGGAACAGGCTATCAGGAAGAAGGCACAATAAAAATCACGGCACAAAGACCAAGCCAAGTACTTTATTCTCTATTTAGTCGAGCTCTTCAAAGCTCAGTCGAAAAGAAAAAAAATACAGTGAAAGGAACCACCAACAAAGACAATCGAATCGCTCCAATTTACAAGCCATCAGAAACAGCCACAAAACCAAACCGTGCAGCGTATGAACCACTGTCTCTGTTTAACAACTAACAACTGAATACGATCGAAGGAGGAGAATTTAAATTTAAGAAATATAACAATCGCAGATTGGACAAGCTCGTATCTCTGGTTCAATATATGGTCAGTTCTTCGGAAAAGGCTGTGAAGTATATTAGCTCAACAAATTTCTAAGCGGAATTTGCCTTGAAACTTTACCGATCTGACAAGGACAATCTGATGAATGAACTAAAAACTCTAAACTTGGAGGATATAGTTGAACAAAGGAGTTATGACAAATAGCCAGGAAAGACGGATGTTAACTCCCTCTTATAATAAAATACTAAACTTAAAAAAGAAATTATGATCTTGGAAAAGTAGGCTGAAAGGTTTCATCAGAAGGAGCATTCATCTGAGTTTGAATTTGTTTCGCCCAAAAATTGGTCAAGAGAAAGCAGTAAACTCCAAGAGATGTTTAGGAAATTAGTACCCTTTGAAACATTTAAGTCAGTAATTGAACTCCTCGAAAAATAAACCAAATTTGAGTAGATGCTAACCAAATCTCAATAAAACACTAAAAAGCTAACCGAGATTGAGATGAACATTAGTTCGTTGTAGCATGAAAGACTGAATGTGATTGAATCATTCCTCAGAACAAAAGATTCAAAGATAGAGGGTCGGTCCGATCGGACTGTTAGATTAAACTAAATCCAGGGATAAAAATAGAACCTGCAGCGATAAATATCAAATCTGAAATAAAAGCTTAATGAGATTAAATAATCATCGAAATCGATTGGTGAAGTGGAGCTCTTGAAAAAAAGTAGCGAACTGATGAACGAACGTCTTGCTTCACTCGCCAATGATCTTTCTAAAAATGTCAGTGTATCTCAAAAAAGAAGCAATGAGCAGCTAATTGACCTCATCCGAAGCATTTCCCTGAATTATATGCAAATGCAGTAGGATTTATCGGCAAAAATACTGCAGTTAAATAAATAAAGCGATGGTTTGAAGCGATAAAATCTTTAGTATAGAAAATACAAAAAGGAAAACGAAGAATAATTTAATGAGAGCGAATAAAAGATGGAAAAAATGATTAGCGAAATTCAGCAATTCAAAGGAGTTATAGAATAGCTTTAAAACGACAGAGAAAACGCAATAGAACAAATTAATTAGCTATAATCAGCTCTTAGGGATAGATAGCAAAAACTTTAAAATCTCAATTAGGATCTCAATCATCTCGAAGACTATAGACAAGAGACCCAAGAACTGCAATCAATTAATATCGAACTCAAAAAATAACTACAAGTGTGGACAAAGAAATGCGAGGAAAAAGATAGGGCTCATCGAGAAAAACTCGCGAAGGCGTAGAATGGTAAGAATGCTTTGGAAGATAGAATTTTGGAGATGGCTGAGGAGTTAGAAAGTCAAAGAAGCTAAATAGCCTTACTTAATTAACAAAATGAGGTGGCGGGAAAATCAGAAATCACAGCCGTGTCTGATATCAAACTATAATTTAAGAACAAGGAAAAATAACATAGCAAGAAGCTATAGTAGCTGCAAAGGAAATTAGATGACCAGCTATCCAAATTTAATCAGTTAAAAGACACGTATGAGGAGACTGTAAACGAGATAATTAAGGTATCTAAGCTAAGCAATTAAAAGAGTAATCGCATCGAGTAGCAGGAGACAGTGATTCAGTAGCAGAAAGAGAAGATAAAAGATCTGCAGTTGAAGTCAAGGGTATAAATTAAAATATAGCCTGAATAGGATTCGAGAATTGAAGATCTATAATAAGAGAATGCGAGTTTGAGAAGTGAAATTAATAAAATGAAGGGGGAAAATGCGAGTTTGATCTAAAGACTACGAAGCACTCAAAATTAGATAATCAGTAACAATTACGCTGTGGAGGAGTTGAATAGCATTAAAAAATAAAATAGCAAGCTGCACAGTAAGATCAAAGAGCTGGATGAAGCATCAGTAAAAACAAACTCGAAGATTAATGAAGGCAGTCAAAAAAATAATAGTTTGCAAATCTAACTTTAGGAAAAGCAGAAGCAACTCGATGAACTATCAGAAAAATACTAAAAGGATAAAGCCATTGTTCGCTCTAATGAGCAGACTATTAATTAATTGACTAAAGGACTGACAAACTCATCTTCTGACTGCCAGCTTTTTAAATAAGAGAAATTACGTATTTAGAAGGAGCTGGAGGAGCAAATGAAAAGGTATAATGTTGAAGTATAGTCATTTAATCGAAGATTATAAGCAGGATAGTTAGATAGTACTAAAATGGATCAAAAGTATGAAGAGACTAGACGATCCCTTGATTCTTAAAGAAATAGGGCTGCTTCTCTGATATAAAAAATTGATAGTCAATCCAAATAGATACTGAAATTACGTGAGGACATTGCATCTCTTACTGCTTAGATAGAAGAGTATGTCTCTAATCATTAGCATTCGGAATAAATGCTAGCTAGTTTAATTGAGGAAAAAGAGCAGTTGTCCAGCGAGTTGAATGCCACAAAACAGCAAATTGCGGACCAGATCGACATGAATCAGCATAAAATGCAGCAGTACGTCAATCTGCTAAAACAAATTTTAAAGGGGTTCGAAATTGAATCTTAAGATTTAGCAGATAAAAACACATTTGAATAGCTGTTGGAGTTTGGATCCAAGCAAGTGGTTCAAATGAGGAAGAGATTGAGAGATGAGGAGAGCAACAAAAGGAGAAATAGTCGAAAATAAAAAGACTATCAAGACTACGAATTTTAATAATCGGAAAAAACGGGCATCAAAACAAAACTTTAAGAGTGCAAAGTTCAACTGTTTTCTCTTGAAAAAAATGCTTCGCCTATATCAATAGGGAAACAATCTGAGTTGGCAAAGATTGAAGCAAAACCTCCTCTCCTTTCGAACCAGTAGCACGATCTCAACGAATTTAACGAGTTTAACAATTAAGACCCGATGAATAACTCCATAACTTCCCAATAAAATCAAAATGCAAACGAATTCAATTTATAGGAATTTGCCGATCACGAATAAAAAATGAATTCTTCGATGTTGTCAGACCAGGAGGTGAATTAGCCCAAAAAATCAATTCCTAATGAGAAAGGTCATATCTCAAAAGCTTTTTAAAGCTTTAAATTTGCCATAACGAAAGATGAGCCAAAGGTACCTGAAAAGGAAAGAAGTCCCATCGATAAGAAGATCCAGAATTTGGTCTAATTTAAAGCAAATAAAATTACAAACTCTGCCCAATCTCCAAAGCTGCTGGGCAATACTAGTGGTTTTTCATAAAAATAGAGGAACAAATCATAACTCAGTGAGTCAAACTCAAATAAGCTGGGCGACTTTAAACTAAAAAACCTCGACTAATTCTAATAGGTAAAATCAGATGATATGAATGAATCGCTAGTGTCTTAGGAAATGAACGAAAAGGAAGATGTCAACGAGTAAGATTTATCATAATAACTCGGATCGTCCCTGTAAAAAACAATTAAAGAATAATAGGACTAAGTTGAAGATCATAAACATGGACAACTTAAACACATTAAGGCTAATCCGGGTAATTTTATTTTGAACTCACTAGGCGGTAACTTCTTTGGTTATGATCAAGAGGATGATCTGGACGATTCGCTACATTCCGATCAGGAGAGAGGACTGTCAGAATTTGACTAAGTTAATAATGATAGAATGGGAGACTCCATACTTTCTAAAAAAGAAGGTGAACACGGTCTATCCTAATTTGGGTAAGTATAAGATTGTTAAATGACCGATTCTATACTTTCGCAGAAGCCTAAAAAAGTATAGCCAAAATTATCAGGCAGAAAGTTCGACTAATTTTAGCAATACAAATACGGCGTAGGCGACTCCCTCGCATCTTAAAAAACAGGTCAAACAAAAGGCAAGGCTGCTCCTTACTCCCAGGCAAGCAAGGCAGGCAGGTCAAAATATTTCTGATCTGATATTATCATATACCTTTAGGAATTTAGAACAATTATTGATTTCTATTAATTTTCTACGATAACCAACAGATGAAGAAAAGCTATGTCCCCTCGCCTTATACGCTGCACTCATTTTATTATTCAGTTCAGTACTCGATAACTACGGATGCAAACCCTTCGGAAGTCGGCTTGCCAAGACAAAAACCAGCGAGCATTTGAATAGTGAATCAAAGATAATAGTCAGAAACAATAGTCATGCTTTTGATAAGTAAAACTTGCTGGAGCAACTCCGTCTGTAAAAAAAGAAAATAAATATGATGAGCACTTTAAATTTGAAGTTGCATCAAACTCTCGATAAAACGCGGGTCAAGATGAGTGTGTAAAAACCATAACCTCGAAGAGAGGTGAAAACAGGTTATATAGCAAGTTCTCTCAAGCGATAAGTAGAATTACTGGTTGAGCAGTTGGAGAAGCAAGAGGCACAGATTAAAAGTATTAAAACATCAAAGAAATATAATCGATTCGAGGAGGTACTTTTAGATTAATGCAGTTGAAGAAGTTAAAAGAAGTGTATTAGGAAGAAACACAGGCAGTCAAGAGTAAAATAAGAGGGTTTAATCATGCGATGCGGGAGAGAAGAAGACTATTCACTTCCCACAAAAATAGAGAGAGAGGAATGAGAAACATGAACAAGGCCGTTCAACATCAAATAACACTATAAAATGAATCTCTTTTAGATTAGATTTAAAATTTAAAAGCCAAGATCTAAATGGATCAACTGAAGAAAGCCAGCTTGAAGCGTGATAAGGAACGAATCCTAAAAGATATCTTTTAGCTCCAGAAAAAAACAGGCAAGTTGTATGTAATCAAGGAGTAGTCTGTGAAAGAAGCTCCTGATGAGCTTCAGAAGGAGGAGGAGATCAGTAAACTGGAATAAAAATATGTGAGTCAGAAATAAACTCGATTGCTTGAAGAGAACCAGGATTATAGCGAATAATACGAGTAGGATGAAGATGAATTTGATCAAGATGGCAATTAATAATAAGAAGAAGAATAAGAAGAATAATCCAACCTTAGATCCTCCCTCTCACAGAAAAATAAAAGGCTAAATATTTCGTATTGATTGCTTTTAATAATTGAATCATCCACTATATAATCGTTGGCTATTATCTAAACAGCAAATGCTTCAGCAGATTTACCACCACGCAGACAGAATTTTGGAGACAACAAAGGGGCACGTGCTGTGGCTGGGCGATGTGCAGGCTGCTGAGAATGTTGCCTGGATCAAATAAAACAATATCAAAACCGGTATGTTGACCATTAATTAGTATTGACCGCTGCAGCAGGATTCGCATTCATATACGATCCAGCTATCAAGCACTTTAGACACGAACTGGAAGATAAGAAAACATAAAATATCAGCTCGCACTTCGAGATGGCTGCCTTTCAGATTTAGAAAAGTTACACTTTTGTCACTTAGGCTTGCGAAATGGAAGCATACTAGTCCACTGCGGTGCAGGAGTATCCAGAGTAATTACCGTAATTACGTTAGTCTTCCACTTTGGTTATCGCTTATCTCATAAAGTATAGAGGAATGTCTTTTCAAGCAGCTGTTAAGTTTTGCAAAGCAAAAAGACCGCAAGTATGTCCTAATCTGGGTTTTTAACTGCAGCTTAAAGCTTACCAGAAAATGCAGGGAAGTCTCAATCTCCATCCTTCGATAATTCCACTCTAGAAGCAAAGGCAAAAGAGTGAATTACCTCCACTTGAAAAGTAATCAAGTTTAAATACAACATTTCACCGAAAGAGCTCCAAGATATCAGATAAAAAAGCAACCAGTAGTGCCTATAAACGAGAAAGCAGCTATGCTCTGGAGAAGACTCTAAAAGAGGAAGATAAGTAAAGATCAAAGATAGTTTATCTTCAAAAAATGGCATAATTTCGATTCGGAATCACCAACATGGAAAAATGGAGGATACATATTGCCCCCAACAAACAAAAACATTGAAAGAAATCAATTGTCATTGACTCATTAGATCTCTACTTTTCCAGAGGAGATCATTCGTTTTAATGCTATAATTTAATTTGTTTCGCAGGCATCATATTTAGTACGAATTTTATATTAATTGGATCTTGATCATTATGAGACTACTTACTCGAACCAATCGCTACCTCATGAACATTAAGGCCACATGGTACAATGCAGAGCTTCACAAACCAAGCTTTGCAGAAATTCAGAAGGTCACCCTAATCCCGGGTATTGGCATTGGCCCAGAAATAACACGTAGTTATCCGTGAAATCAGATTCGGTTTTGGAGGTATTTTAAGCCGCAAATGTACCAGTGGAGTTTGATATCATTAAGGACTTTACCTTTGAGGATCCTTTTAAGCGTGCTTTACTAAAAAAGAATCAATGCATTCTGCTAGGAGTCATGGTTCCAGAGGAAGGATTGATGCCTGAATATAATGACAACCATAAATTTTACAAACATATGGATCTCTTCGCTAATGTTACCCTATGCTACTCTTTCCCCTCAGTTCGCAGCCGTCATGATAAAGTTGATATCGCAGTTGTCCGCGAAAATACAGAAGGTGAATTCTCAGGCATCGAGCATGAAGTCTACCCCGGTGTCATGGAATCGCTAAAAGTAACAACAAGGGCAAACTCCTAACGTCTTCTTAAGTATGCATTCGAGTTCGCTCATTTGTCAGGGCGTAAAAAAGTGACGATAGTCCATAAAGCAAACATAATGAAGTTAGTAGATGGGCTGTTCTTGTAAGTGGCAAGAGAGACGGCTCAACGTTTTCCCTTCATCAAGTATGAAGAAATGATTGTTGACAACTGCTCAATGCAATTGGTCAAAAATCCTTCTCAGTTCGACGTACTGGTCGCACCAAATCTTTATGGAACCATTATTGCTAACATCAGTGCAGGCATTACTGGAGGAGTGGGAATGACCCCTGGAGCCAGCATTGGACAAGATTACGCTCTGTTTTCGCAAGGAATGTCGCACACTGGACTTGGCCTGACAGGAAAAAATCAAGCAAATCCCACAGCAATATTAGTGAGTTCAGTAATGATGCTCCGCTATCTTGGTTTGCCCCGTTTTGCAGACCAGATTTCCTCAGCCATCAATAGTGTCCTCTAAGGACGTAAAATTCGAACCCGTGATATTGGTGGGACAAGCACAACCTCCGAATTTACTAAAGCAGTAATTCACCAACTAACGTGATTTCTAGTATAATGAATTTCTCAAAGAGTACACTTTGTGCGTGCATTCTGAATATGAATAATTAGTTGCATGTTCTCGATTGCTGTTTATATTGTTATTTTAAGGATTAGAGTTGGATGAAGCAACCTCATAATTTTAAGTAAGCTCAAACAACGCTGGAGTTTTTGTTGGGCCCAATTAAGATAAAGGATGGGCTGTTTATGGGTGATCAACTCGCCGCCAAAGTAACTCTAAAAGCATACAGGACATTGAATTTATCATTAGCAATAAAGTTACACATATCATTAACACTGTCTCCAAAGCGGTCCCCAATCTCTATGAACGCTTCGGCATTCAGTATCTCTCTGTCCATTGGACATAAAAAGAAGAAAATGTATGTGAGTTCTTATTTAGATTTTCGACAAAAAGAATACTGCTCTTTCCGCAATCTTTTCTTTTGTGGAGTAGGCGATGTAGGCAGGCGAGAGCTGTTTGATTCATTCCCTACATGGTAAATCACGCTCATGTGCTGTTTTATCTGCCTATCTGATGAAGAAGTATAACTGGTCGTTGAGCAAATGTCTGTAGTTCGTCAATGCTAAGAAATAAGGGCTAGAGATTCGCAATAACTACCTATCTCAAATGCAATAATTGTAAAAGAGACTGTTGGTGGAGGCAAAGCTTTCGAGTAGTTGGAATGAGGTCAAGAACGAAGATGATTTAATCTTAGCTAACACTTTCTATAACTCTAAAAGAGCGGAATCTGCAACGACGTCAGCTTCAGGTAAAAAGCCTTCCAAGAAGAAGGTGAGTTGGAATGAGAAGTTAGTTCAGAAACCGCCTGTCACTACTACTAATAATTTAGCCACCACCCTGAGTAAGTTCAAGGATCAGGAACCAAAGCAATCCGTAAAACTGCATTCCATCCTGAAAGGCGATCAAGAATAATAAAAAAATGAATATAAGCAAGTTGAGGAAGCTCAGGAGATGCAACTACCGGAGGACCGTTTCATCAGCACGATAAACGGAAATATCGTACATGTGACAGTGAACAATTTTATCAATACAGATAAAAAAGTCAACGATAATACGACCCCAACCAAAATGTACAATACTCGCCCTTTCTCCTCAGATGCCAAGGAGCGAGAGAAAAAGCAGGCTCCTGTTGTAAATACCAGGTTGTTCGCTAATGATGGCTTCTCCAGCACCCTTAAAAATCCCTATGAGATGAAAATGGCGAGCAAAATTGGCGGAGGTAGAGGAATTAAAAAAAAAGAAGAAATCAGAAATCCAATGATAGTATTAGACCGCCCAATTTCTGCTAATCAGATAAGTGAAAAGAAGCGAGGCAGACCTCCAGCAATGGCAATGTTGGCAGATAAACTGGGTGGAGAAATGATGGTGACTGGATCAATGGCCAAGAAACGTTATCCTTCCTCCAACCCGAAGGACGACTCTTTCAAGTGGAAATGAAGTGATTTTTTCCAGATTGATCACGCTCAAAAACATCACCTGTATTTAGAACTGTTTTAAGTAAGGGAGAGTATATTTCATACTATAATAATTATTATGTGCGAAAATTTCCTAAATTTGATTAGCACGTGCAGCAGTTAGTCAAAACAAAGACTTAATAGCTTCTTACTCACGCTCTTCACTCCCGTCAATCGCGAACAAGAGGATAGGCCCGCTAAATTATAAGCTATCTTTATGCGCATCACTCAACACTTGAGTCTTAATAAAGTTAGGGAAATCAGTAAATCGGAGCGGAATAGAAAAGATCTAACCAATTACCAATTCAATTATGGGTAAATTGTACTCCTAACTCCACTTAGACCTTCCGAACCATCCATCAAATTATGTCAAAAATCCAAAAATATCGGCGTCTAGGATCATAAGAGGTATTTTATGATCTGGGATCAGGCAGTGGAAAAGTGCTATTCGCTGCCAGTCTCTGCCATCCTTTTCTCAAATATACATTTTTTATTATTTAGGCAAAGGTATTGAACTTCTATAGTCACTGTATAATACATCGATTGAACTGAAGGCTAAGATTGAAAAAGAAAAAGATTCTATCGAGGAGCAAGTCAACGATATCGCAGAGGAAAACTACAGTTTGCCAACCTTTTAAATATTTAACTAGGATTTTGAAAGGGTAAGAATTAACCAACTCAGATGGACTGGAGCGATGGCACCGTTATCTTCGTGAGCAGTACCTGCTATACCCGGGATGTCATGCATAAGATCTCACTTCTTTGCGATAAACTCGCTCCCCATACAGCTCTCATCACGCTGACCCGCCCCATTGATAGCAATATCTCAGCCTGGCGAGTAAAGGAAAAGTTTGAGGGGGAAACTAGTTGGGGTGCATGCACCGTTTTTATTCACTTGCGTGACCCTTGATTGCCTTCCTCCCATGATAGTAATACTTTCGTTAAATAAATGTCCACTTTTTATAATTGGCGTGGTCGATAGACAAAAATATGATCATACCAAATCATCTTTGGTCGGTTTTAAGATTAATACTGTTCATGTTGGCAAATGTCGTAGCAACGAATACTACTATTAGGTTGAGGAAAGTCAAGACAAGAAAAGTGTAGAACGCGCACAGGTTATCACGCCCCACACATTTTCCGACCCAGGGGCAGTGGTGATCACATCCTAAGATACACACATCACAATCTTAGCAATGTTAAGTTCGAGGTTCACGCACCAATTCGCAAATATTGCAGAATCTAGTGGACTCTCGCTCGCTTTGAGTGGCCTCATGATTGGCTAACTGTACTCCTGGCTTAGAGAAGCCAACTTTGAGATATGCTAGCAAGAAAGAAGAGCTTGAGATAATTACTACTATATTCCAAAAGAGAGAGAACTTATCAATAAAGGTATACATCATCCAGCACAGTAGGAAGGCACAAAAGGTGAATGAGACCAAAAAGATGAGATCTACTTTGTGAAAATGATACAATTAGGTCCAAGCATGAAGCGAGGGCGACCCTGTGCATCGGGCATTAACGGAATGAGTCGGCCGTACTTATTCGATCGGGTGATTATCATCGCTTAAGTTGTCTCCTCTTCTTCAAGGGATTTTAATTCTAGGGAAGGATTCATTGAATATAAATATAACAATCAATAGCATAATCAAAAATGAGAGGCAAGAGGAAAGGATACAATACATTGAGATAGTTTGTCAATCCCCTCATTCTGTATTGCTGAACATTTCACTGTGAAAATCTCGTGTTTTAAAGTGCCGAGCTCCTCTATTATTTGGCAAAAC
>Ga0302280_1001523_pt1 | contig 18951 bp, 17 predicted proteins | sample III_Fen_E1_1_FD_198771 | JGI IMG/M metagenome (GOLD analysis project Ga0302280, IMG submission 198771) | Peat permafrost microbial communities from Stordalen Mire near Abisko, Sweden - III_Fen_E1_1 | ecosystem: Environmental > Terrestrial > Soil > Wetlands > Permafrost | place: Sweden: Abisko... | reverse complement strand
AAGGAAAGGTCTTCTCAAGCTACTCGAAGGAACAATTGAAGGAGATTACAGGACAGTTGTGGTATCCCATAGAGACAGACTTACAAGATTCGGATTCGAACTCTTCCAATGGTTCTTTAAGTATTATAGAGTCAGACTCGTGGTTCTCGACTCGAGCATTGGAAGTAAAGAATCCGAACTTTGTAAAGACCTGTTGTCCATCGTCCACATATTTTCCTGTAGAGCCAATGGCGCAAGAAGGTATAGGAAGAAAGAAGTTAAAAGTGAAGAAAAAGAGGAGGGCGAAGATTAAGTTTGTTAAATGTTGTGAATTTGCAGTTACAAAACGAATAGATGATAAGGTTTACGGTAGATTGTGCGGAAATATTCTTATAAATAATGAAGTAGTTTGTCCTAAACATAAAGGTAAAAGGCAAGCTGAGTTTAAAGAGTATTGGGCTTATACTTGCGAGGCTATTATTCCAAAGTGTGGGACTGGAATAATTCCTGAACGTAGTAAGAAAGGAATAAAATGTGGGGAATTTTGTAAGGAAAAAGATTTATACTGTAAAGCTCATATAAAAACCGCATCTAAGTGTAAAAATCCAATAATTAGATGTATAAAAATTAGAGCTAGACCTACTCTTGAACAAAAACGTATATTAGAAAAATGGTTCGGAGATAAAAGAAGAACTGTAAATCTCATGGTAAATGAAAGGCTTGAGAATGAGTTTAATGGAAGTGTTTCTATCAGTGATAAAAAAGAGAAGGAAGCTTACTTTAAAAAGAAATATATTACTAAGTGTGATAAATACCTTAGAAAAACTCCAAAAGATATTAGAAGTAATGCTATAGAAGAATATTTTACTGGAGTGAGTAATGCATTTAACCGTTATATTATCAAGCAACAAAGAGAACAATGGAAACAATCTAATTTCCAGAACTATATACCTAAATATATTAAACGTCCCGTAATGAAGTTTCAAAAGAAGGGTGAACAGCAATGTATCACAATTCCCTCGAAAAATACAAGTATAAAAATATTAGAAACTAAACTCGGATCTAAAAACCCTCAAATAGGTATAAAACTTTACCCAACGTTCATGAGTGGACCTATAGTTCTAGATAGACGTTCACAAAGAAATAAAACTCTTCAGGATATTATAAGCAAAAATATCCAGTATGATTATAAACTCTTAAAAACAAAGTCTAGCAAATATTATTTTTGTTTCCCGTATTCAGCCGAAGTTAAGCCTAACAATTCTACTAAACAAGCTGCTCTAGATGGTGGGGTTAGAAATTTTCAAACTGTATATTCCCCACAAGGAGAAGTAGAACAACATGGCTATCATGTAAGCGAAATTATAAGGATCTATCAGATGTCTATAAACAGTTTTAAACAACAATATTTCAAAGGAAGCTTGAAGTATAATGAAAAACTCAGAATTCGTAGAGTTCTTCTACAGGAAAAACTCCGAAATATGATAAATGACTTACATCTAAAAACTGCCAATTCCTTATGTAAAAAATACGGCACTATCATCCTTCCTCATTACGGAACTCTCAGTATGATTAGATCTAATTCAATAAGCCCCTATACAAAAAGAGAAACACTAGCCCTATCTCACGCTGAATTTCGTAAGCGGCTGATATCCAAAGCAGAGCTTAGGGCATGTACAGTCTTAATTCCAAAAAATGAATATAAAACTACATTAACTTGCGGAATATGCTTTTCTGAAAACTACAACGTAGGAGAAAGCGAGATCTTCCATTGTCCCAAGTGTAATCTAACAGCCGGAAGAGACGTTAACGCGCCTAGAAACATATTCATCCGACAATTAGTCTTGTAAGTTTTATATTATTTGCCTTATGCGACGGGGGCTTATACATTTTCTAACATTTTTGTTAGTTTTCACACCACAACCGTCAGCGTAGCCAATTTAACCAGTGCGTAGAACTTTACAAGAGTTGCGTAGAGACTTGTTGCCGTAAATTTTATAATAAAGATTTCATCTCTTCTGAATGGAAAGCTGAATTGACAGGCTGTCATAACATGTGTGGTAATTTAACCTCTAGACTAAGTATTTATACAGTAAAACAAACTTTAGGTAATAAACCAATCCTAAATCTAACACAACCTCAAAAGCCTGGGTTAGATATTTCGTATGATTCGTCTAATTTCTGTCAACCAGACAATTTGCCGTTGAAAAAATAAATTAATATTAAAAGCATAAAAATAGGTTAAACCAATTTTCCGACAAAAACCGAGACTTGATCCATAATCTTGGCAATCGTCTCAACATCAGAACTTCCAGCTATCTGTTTGGCGATTTCCAATGAAAGTTCTTGTTTCCCCCATCCATAAGCTAAACTTTTCACACTAGCATCAAAAATTATGTTCCTCAGATTTACCTTGGGAACATCAATTATATTATTGAGAGCATCTGTAAGACTTGGTAAACGATTAGAAGGGATCCAATTAAATAACTTTGGAAGTTGTTCCGGAAGTGCTCCTCTGATAGAATCGAATATTCCACCCGACGTTTGCTCTATCGGAACTGCCGTATTAATTCTGAGCATAATATTAGTCAAATCTCTGCTTGTTTCAAGGACGTCTAAACCCAGATTGGCCTTGTTAATTGCCCCGTTAACCCATCCAATCCCAGGGATCCAACTCACTCCTGAATCTGCTGCGATACGGGCAGTTTTTCGAATCAAAGGAGTAAATTCATAATTAAGAGCATCCATGATCTTTTCATCATTGATTAAATTATCGTCATTAACAGACACCAATCCAATATCGGTAGCTACAATCGTTTTGGAGCTGCTGATGACCTGTCTCAAATTTCTCTCTATAATACGTTCCTGAGCCCTAGAGATGGCCTGACGTCGATTCTGTATATTTTCCAACTGTTCCATAGCTAAACGTACATTATTCAATGCTTGTTCTTTAATTTGCTTGGCTTGAGTAATAGCATTAATGACAGCTTGTTCTCGTTTATGAATAGTTGCCTTGGCTCTAGCATCTATACGGGTCTGTTCCTTGTGAAATTCAGAAGGATTCTTTTGTAGATCTGCTTGAAGCTCTGCTAGCCATCTTTGTTTATCATACTCTATACTTGAAGGAAGCAATTCAATAATATCTGCTCCTAGACTAGTTCCGCTTGTGATAACATCTCCAATTCGTATAGGTTGCATACCAGTACGTTGTTCATATCGTTTAAGAGCGCGATCTATAGCTGCTCGTTTAGCATGTTGAATATCAGCATCAACAATGGCTTGTTTAGATAGTTCTTCAGCAACTTTAACCTGATCATTCGCATCCTCTAATCTTTGTTGTTCCTTTGTTACAATAAGTATAGCATGTTGAGCCTTATCTACTTGACTAATATCTTGTTCATCAGATACGACAATATCTGGTTCTATTACTTGGGCTATATTATTAAACGCTTGGTCAACTTTATCAATAACTGGTTGGGATTTGGATATTACAGTAACACCTCCAGCGGCTGATAATGTTGCTAGATAACTGTTAGCTTTTTGTAGTGCTATAGAAGCCATAAGTTCTGCCCCTTCTGAAACGTCCTGGTACATGGCCGTAGCGCCCTGTGCAACATGACGGGCAATAAAGTCCTTACTTTTTATCATTATATTAAAAGCTGTTCTTTCGTCTGGAGAAATATAATATTCGCTTGACTGATCAAACAGTGGAAGTTTAGAATTATTAATAATACCTATCAATGTCTCTCTATTACTCCACATGGTTTCTACGTGCTTTTCCAGGTACAAAGTAGTAGCTACTGATCCTACTTGATCTATCATAGCATCTACAGTCATTTGATAACTAATAGACTGTTTATCCCTTTGAATTTGGCGAAGCGTTCTACGTAAAGAATCAAGGCGAACTCCCTGTTTAATTTGCACATTATTCTTTTGTAATATTGTGATCAATTCGTCTTTCCCCAACGCATTAATTTCGGTTGAAGTATAGAACCTACCAATAAGGATATCAAAAAAACTTTTGATTAATCCATTCTTTTCTCGATCACTAGAAGTCATAATTTGTCCATCTAAAAGTTTAAGTTTGGCTATCTGGTCAATAGTTAAAAATTTTCCAAAGCGAACCAACAGTCTTGGTAGACCTATTTTAGATAAGATTGTAGAAAAGACCAACTTACGTACAAGAGGAGAATCATTCAATTGTGTCCCGATATAATTAGCAATATTAACAGCATTTTCAGAAACTACTGATGCGGTCCTAGATGCTACTACTCTTGCCCCAATAGAAGAACCTATTATTGCCTCTTTAATGGCATCTACATAAGCGGTTTGATCAAACTGTCCTGCAATTAATGCTGTAACTGTAGCAGTAGCTAATGCTGCTATAGCTCCAGCAGCCTTTGTTGATATTACTTGCTGCTTAATTTCCTGAGAAGGAATGTCCTCTATAGCTTGTTTTTCTTCCAAAGGCAATAAAGGATCAAGGTTGTTTAGTTCTTGTATGTTATCATTGACTATCTCGGTAGCAAGCAAGTTTATATCAGCCCTTTCGATGTAGGTCGAATCAGTTTGCAATTTAGTTAAAGTAGCCTGAGTCTGTTGAGAAGCTGTAGAGATAACACTTTGAAATCGACGTATACTTTGGCTTATATCAATGCTGGAAGGTAAAGTTTTTATAGATTGGAAGGCGTTTGATCCCAGTTCTGTAACTTTACCTACCGCATCTACTCCAACTGATACAGCCATACCAAAACCTTTCTGAGCTATGAATCCTACTGGACCCCCAGATCTGATCATAGATATTCCATTAATAGTAGCAGAATTAACCAGATCTTCATAGGTAGAATTAAGAATAGTTGAGGAAATTCCTAATCGTTTCAATAACCTTTGTTTCTCGGGTGACAGAATGTTGTACTGAGCAATCCTCCACAATCGTTTGTTTTTACTGACTAGATAATTCAGAGCAGTTGGTACTCCAACATTAGTAGCAGTTATCTCTGCCATACTTAATCCCATGGAACCCATTAGAGATAATCCCTGCCATCCAAAAAGGGTCCATATCTGTGATAGTATAGCCCAAAACGATGCTGTTTCCAATGCTACCGAAATAACAACGGCAACCATTATAACAAGAGTTACCTTAACGGCTAAATAATAGATTTTTTGTCGATTGTTTAACCAAGTTAAAAATAGACTTTGTCGAAGACTTGAGGTAACATTCACTCCTTGCTGAATAGCTACAGCTTCTAAAGCAATAGTTTCTTTTTCTTCTGGAGTAGCTTCCATTAAAGATGTAACTACAGCGATTTGTTCGATTGGTATTGTTGCTAACTGTTGGACTAAAATTTTTTGTTCTGAAGTTAAAACAACAGGTTTATCTTGACTTTTTCCTTCATCTATAACGGGAACAATAGTTGTGTCTATTTTTTCTAGTTGAGATTGCATCTTCTTTATCGCCATAAGTTCAAAGGGATTAGAAGACGGATTTTTGAGTATAGAAAAAGGATTTTTATCCTTTATTATATCTAAATGAGTGAAAGGATTATCGCTAACTGGTCTTTTAAGTGATTCGAAAGGATTGTGTAAACGAGTTTGGGATAATTTTTCAAATGGGTTCTTAATATCTTTTTTAAGTAAACGTACAAATGGATTATACATTTCTTCTTGCGAACCTATTAAATCATTATCTATTTTCCTCTCGGTATCAAAAGCTTGCCGAGTAGTCATTTCTACTTAAATATTACATTATAATTCTATAACTTAATCATGGATTCAAATATTCAAGTTCAGCTCAAGCAGGTTAGCAGCAAACTTTCTTCTATAGCGAAAACATCAAATAATAAGGATCTATCTCGTTTATCCGCCGAGCTTATTCAGACTCCTTCAACTCAAAAGGATACTCTAAAAATAATATTGGATCGTATAAGCTCCATTTTAACGACTCAATCTATTCAACTTGACGATACGGTTACAGATTTATTAATCAAACTTTACAACAATATATCACCTCCTCCTATCGTTGGATGTAAAAGTCCTCTAGAAGGATTAAAGACAAAGTTCTCGGATTTAGCTGGATTAACCAAGGTAAAGGAGGAACTTATGACTGGTTACATTTATCCATCTAAATTTAAAGGATTATTTCCCCAACCTACAAAAGGTCTTCTTTTATATGGTCCTCCAGGTTCGGGTAAAACGTCAATAGCTAAAGCTGTAGCAGGACAATTTGAAAAAGTTGCATTTTTTCCACTTACAGCAGCCGATCTAAAGGGTAAATATGAAGGTGAAACTCAAAAGAATATTAAGCTAGCATTTGATTGCGCGAAAGAAATTCTCAAAAATCCTAACTATACCAATTCTATTTTATTTTTTGACGAATTCGAGGAATTAGCGGCTGATAGATCTACAACTGAAGATTCTTCTTCGACGAGAGCGGTTCCAGTACTTTTACAAATGATGCAAGGAATAGAAAGTGACCCTCGTGTATCGGTTATAGCTGCTACTAATTATGCCGACCGCATCGATCGTGCCATATGGAGACGATTCAGTTCTCATGTAGCTATAGATCTTCCGGATGAAATTGCTAGAAATCAGATAATTAGAAGTAAATTAGCTGAAGCCTATAATTTTCCCATTGATCGAATTCGTAAGGACGAATTGTCAATAAAATATAATGAAGATAAACAATCCTTTTCTGGTGGCTTATATTATGATTCTTTAATAAATACTTTGGGGGCTTATCAATATTCTTTAACGTCGGGATATTATACACCTGATATAAATGCTGCTATTAATAATCTGGCTAAAAATACAGATAGCTATTCGGGTGGGGATCTTGATAATCTCATGGACGCTATAGTTAGAAAGGTAGCACTTAGGGCATTGTGTATACCTGAAGAAAGAGGAACTATATTTTATTTGCCTTGTAGTTACAGAGACGAACGTTATTATATTTTTATCGACCTGAAGTCTGCTGGAGTTACTAAACAGAACGATATTACAAAATTGATAGATACTATCATATCCAAGGCTAAAGGTATTGGATTTAATATAGACCGTTCACCTCAGTCTTGTCAAGAATTAGGAAAAATCGAGGCCAATTTAGCCAAGATTGTCACATTTTCGTTACAACCAGAGGATTTAAGCAATCCTGAAAGATATATTAAACCAACTATTAGTAGGGAAGCCGCGAAAGAATTTCTTAAAACTCCTAATTAATAGAGGTTATATTAGACTGTGATGTACATTAAATGAATTTAGGTGAAAAAATGTCTGAGATAGTAAAACTCAGATATGAAATTGTTAGTTATTGTCATACCTCTTATTATAGCTATTATTTATTCGTTTATGCCTGAATATCGAGAACATCCTGCTTCATGTATGTATAAGAATTGCCCAGTAGAAAAGTTAGTATCATATTGCTATATGAAACATAATTTTACTCGTACTTATGAAGATGCTAAAATGATTGGGCTTGAACACAACACAGAGAGGTTGATATATATCAACTCTGTAAGTATGGCACATTGTGTGCATACTAACCGCAATTCTTGTTATAAGATGTGTTCAAATAATGGTCAAAAATGGGTTAATATGCATTTGGTTCGAAATATTATAACACCATTTGATGATCAAGCTTTATATAACAAATCGGAATTTATCGAATTATTTAAACTATCGCAGAATAGTATAGTTATTAAACCTTGACAAAGCTGACTTTTTTGTAGACATATTATTCATTTCTTCTTTGACCAGCGTATTATTGCACCAATTAAAAGAATAATACCCCACGCAATAGCAATCCAAAATACAATATTAAAAGCAAGACCAATAACCAGACTTGCAGCCATTAGTACAATTAATAGAACGATGATAAGAACAAAATTCATTCTTTATAAATAGCAAAATATAATTTTAGGAGATTTTCCTATATGCTATACCACATTCTCCTATAGTTTAGACTGGCCTGAATTATGAGGTATAAGAGCTAATATCTATTTAGTCAGTATATTATAAAGTGATTTATCAAGTATTAATAAGTTTGCCTTATTAATAGTCATAATTATGTCTCTATCAATTATCTTACAAGATATTATACAACAGCATATTTTAGCTTTTATTGATAAACTAGCCGAGAATGAGCATCAGAAAGAACAAATGATTGCAATCTGGAATGATAAACCTCCAAAGATGAAATTACTATGTACTCACATATTGACATCAGGGAAAAATATAGGAAAGAAATGTGACAAGAAGATATCCTCTAAATCCACTACTTACAAATATTGTACTTCTCATATTAAATATGAGCATATTAAATCTTCTATAACTAAAGAAAAGAAGGTTGTAGAGATTATGGAAAGAGCATCAATTATACTTTTCAAAACAATTGGCGATCGTTTAGTTGACCCTAATACTCAACTAGTATTTGATAAAAAGAAATTAGTAATAGGAAAGCAAAGAAAAGGAATCATGGTTCCATTAGGACCAGATGACCTCGACTTTTGTTTAAAACAAAAATTAATATGTGCAGATGAATTAACGAAATGATTTCTTCTTTAGATATATTATATAAATAAAACTACTTATCTAGTTCAATATCAACATTTACATTTGCTTCGAAACAATACTATACAATTTATAAAATAATGTTACATAATTGAATTTTATCAAGACAGTATTGAATATACTTAATATCTTTCTTATAACAACGTGTTATATGTCTCAGATTTCTTATATTAATACAACCCGCGTCTTAGCTGATCTTGAAGCTTTGTCTAAACTCGATTTACCACTCTGTAGAGTGATTTATAGTAAATTGACAGAAATAGACCCTGATCATACCTTGATTGAAGCGGAAATGTTTAATGGAGATAAATATACCTTTAATCTTGATCAATTATATCCTTTTAATTCTCCCGAAATCTATTTAAATGAAGAAAAGATACCTATAAAAGACTGGAGTCCTGGCTTGTCTTTTGTACGTATAGTTATGGCAACTCAAGACAAGAAGAATATACTAGGTTAAAGTTAGTCCGGATATAATCATTTGATAAGAGAAATTATTCTCTTATCCAATCTTAAATGAACAATACTTCTTTATTCGTGATTTTGCTAGTTGTTATACTAGTTATAATGTTTGGTATCTATTTCGGGGTAAAAAATTGCTGGCAAAGTTCTCCTAAACGTCTATCTGAACTATACGACTATCCATATCGCACACCAGGTTATGCTCCTGTTGGATCTGATGAAGCCGAGGCTAGAATATATCAAACTGGTTGGCTTCCTCCAGCTGACGATTTAGAAGAAAGAGGTGGAGGTTATCAAATGCTCTCTGGAGATGGTCCTATGTATACTCCAAAACAGGACCCATTTATAGATCCTAAATCTTTTTTATAATTTATAAAAACTAACCTCACAATTTTAATATAGATACATATCAAATGACGAATAAATACCTAGTAGGCCCGATTTATATCGCTAAATACACCAAAGGGGATGTAACTATAATCCTTCTTGGAGATGAGCATGGTGAAGATGAAAAGGAAGCTTTTAATTACAAGTGTCCAACGGGGTCTAGAGAGATGATGATACAGAATTATATTCCAAAACTTGTACAGACAACTCCAAAATTCTTGGATATTTTTATCGAGTTACGCTATCGTCCAAAAGGTGAAGAGTTAGAATTTGATGAATCAGCCTATAAACATGGCTATATGATAGAGACCGCAAAAGCGTTCAAAGATTGTATATATAACAGAGTAAAATGTCCATATAAAAATATACGTGTTCATTATACCGATTTTAGATTAGTACCTACAATACATAGCTTAGACCGTATAATACATGAATTAACTCAAACCGTGAACGATTTTATTTTATGTGCTGTTCATGAGAGGAAATGTGATGATTGGGATGAAAAATTATTATATTGGAAACATCAATATGAAGAAAATAGATTTTATTTTAAGAAGATAAATAATATGGTAAAATATTTCATAAAACTTATGAACACTACCCCAAAGTATGGTATACAAGATGCAAACTCTGATATGACAAGGATAATTACAGATACTATAACGGAATTATTTTCTAATCCGGATCAAGGTGTTATATCTTTGAAAGAAAATTGTGACATATTAGTAGGTATGATTGAGAATTATACTGATGATAAAGATTTAGCCAATAATATGGACTTTTTAAAACACTTTGACAAGATAAATATAGAAACAGGTCAAATATGGACTCATTTAAACAGTATCATAGTCGATGTATATGTTTACCTCAGATTATTTAAAAAATTTAAACAACCAGGAGATATGCCTGTGGATATTAAAAATGTTATAATATTTCTCGGATATATTCATACTAGACATATCGGGTATATGCTTGAATTGAGCGGATTTGTCAAGGCATTTGAAGAGGATATTACAGGCTCAACTACTGTATCTAGATGTATTAAAGAACATGAGCCTTGGTTTTAATAGTTATTATTAATCCTCTAAAGATAGTTATGTAAAAAATGATTTTTAAATGTCAGTCTTATATATCCTCTTATTGATATCTTTAAGGAAAGATGGATCCTAGAGTTGAAAATCGTCTATTTATTCCTCCAAAACTTTCACAGAAATACACCCCTGCGAAAATATTTCATGAGGAGGATTGGTGGACTTACTGCCCGAATTTTTTACCTAATTCTTTCCGCCTCTATTCTGATGTCTATGAGGAGATCAAAGATAAAGTAGAAATTTATCAGGTAGTCGCCCCTTTTCAAGAAAAGTCAAAAACTTTTCCGTCTAAAAGAAAAAGTTGCAAGTTCCAGGATACTGAAAATGATGATAATAAACAACCGACTGCTACTAGCTCGATAGCATTTGTATACGATTTGATACCTATTTTTGATTGGAAGGATTCTCCTACAGTTATGAAAATTAAGGATCTTATAGAGGTATGGTCAGGGCAAAAGTTTGATTATTGTCTTTGTCATCTCTACAGAAACGGAACAGACACTCTGGGTTGGCATTCTGATAGAGAAGGGTTAAAATCTCCTATAGCTTCAATAAGCCTAGGAACAACGAGAAAATTTAGATTTAGAGAAAAGAACCAAACTCAAGGCTTTTATAAAGAATATGATTTAAGAAGCGGAGCTTTGGTATACATGAAGACAGGTTGTCAAGAACGATATAAACATACTGTTCCACCTCAAAAAAGAATAACTGAAGCTAGAATTAACTTGACTTTTAGGGTTTGGGATTAATTTTTTCCTTTGGTCGAAAATTAAAGCAATTTTAAATATAGGTTAAAGGAAATTTTCGGATCGGTACACGCTCTCAAAAAAGATTAATTATTTTCTCTAGGCATTATAACAATGCCTAGATTTCGTAAAGTTTTAAATCCAAATACTGGACGTTATGTATATAAACACGGCGAAGTTGCTAATAATTTAAAATGTAGCAGGTCTCGTTCTCGTAGAAGTAGAAAAAGTATAAGCCTGAATGAAAGGTCTCTTGTGCAAAGATCTCGTAATCAAAAAGTGCGCCGAAGTCCGTCTGCTTCGGCTACTCTCTTTGCTTCAGGGATAACTCAAGAAGGAAATGATGGCCAACTTTGGAAAATAAAAATAGTTTCTGGAGGAATACATCGCTGGATGAGAGCATAAAAGAGACTTAGTCTCCTGATTTTAAACAGACAGACGAATTTATTGTTTTTTTTAATATTTTTACTATACAAATACTGTATGCCATCTAAAAAGAAAAAGGGTTCTCGTAAGAACAAAAAATCGCGTAAAAGGTCGTATAAAGGGTCGCATAAAGGGTCGCATAAAGGGTCCAGAAGACAAAAACTTCGAGGATGTGGACGCCTCTCCATGGGTTCATGTAATGATAAATTCAGTGGTGGTCTAAGAGCATGTCGTTGGAGTTTTTCTAAATTGAAGTGTGAAGGTATACCTAAAAAATACCGTAAACGCGCTACTTTGGGAGTAGGGGGAAGTGCGACCTATCATAAGTATAAGGCGGGTTCTAGACGTAAACTTTCAGCTGCTCGTCTCAGCCCATTTATGGGTTCTGGAGGAAGAATGAAAGGTCCGTACGGCGGAATTAGAAGTCCAGGTAAAAAACTTGGATCAGAACGGATTGCCGTCTTTGAAACTAAAAAGGAAGCAGTTAAGGCAGCTCAGGCTACTCCTACTGCTAGCGAAGTTGTAATAGGTTCAGCAGCACCTAACGCGCCCAATATGTGGTACTTCTCATATTAAGGCTTACTGTACCCTAAATTACAATGAATGAGTTATTTGTCTTCAATATCAAGACAAATATTTATGATAGATCGATTATTTCATACGGGATGCCAATTCTAAATCTTTAGAAGTTATACGAGATCTTCTTGCTCGATGCGCAAATTCTTTGGCATTATAGAAAAGTAAGATGATATATAGTTCGATAACATTATGTAAATATAATATAGCCTCTTTTTTGAGAGAAACTCTATATTTATCCATTACTTGTTTTAACCACTTTACAAATGTGGTCACATTAATATCACTGTTTTCTAAATCCTCTACTGGCCTTCCCAAGTATTTTTCTACTACGGGCTCTAAATCTGCAGAGGTTAACGGTTCTTGATTTTTAGATACATCAGAGATGACATTATGAATAAAACTTCCACTAAGGTCTTTGATGGTATCATAGACATCTGCCGCCAAGCTTCCTACATCTACAGTCTTGGCGATCTTGGTTATAGTTGTTTTAGGTAAAGTGGAAAATGTCTCACTAGATGAGGATGATTCATCTTCGTCTCGTCTTGTAGGACGAGATCGTTTGGGGTTTTCGTCTTCATAATTTTTCTGACTATCTCGAGTTCTATCAGCTGATCTGTTATCTACAAATTCATCGTCTGAATCAACTTCCTCTATATGCTTTGGTCTACCGCGTTGTTGAGGCTTATTCCATCTCTCATCGGGGACACGTCTTTTGTCATCATATTCATCCTTGGATCTTGTTCTAGGTTGTTCTTCTACCCTTCGTCTTGGAGAACGCGGTCTTACTGATGATAATGTTCCGCGACGAGGATGTTCCTCTTGTTCATCACGTTTTCTATGACCTCGATTAGACGGTTCGTCATTGTCTGAATTATCTGAATGTTCATCTCGGGAAGAACGATGACGTTCTTGTCGACGGGTTGTTCGAGGAGGAGATTCGTCATCTGAATCATAACGTTTACTTGAGCGCGTTCTAGACGTTGCCCTATGATGAGTTTCTTCTTCGGATTCTTCTGAGTGAGGATCCTCTTGAACTTTTCTTCGTTCATCTGTAGTCTTTTCTTCAGGGTTAGTATTATGTAGACGACTTAATCGGCTGACTAGATCTTCTACCCCGTTAGAACGATCGTCAACCCTGGTAAGAGGTGATTTAGATGGAGGTACTCGTGAACTAGTCGGACGTCCCCGTGGAACTGTGCTAGATAGATGAGGTTCATCGTGGGTAGAATCAGTATCATGTTCTTCATCTTCTTGAGAATCTCGCGGATGAGGGTCAGTCTTTGATCTTCCAGCATCTACAGGAATTGTATCATCTTCTTTGGTGTTTTCTTGTGATGGTCTTGAACGTCTTACGGGTAAGCTTTTCAATACGTCGGCGATCGATCTAGCCTTTTGACTCATGATTTTATCCAAAAATTCAAACCTTTAACTCGCGTGTGCAAGTATTTTACTATTTTTTAAATAGTTACGACATTATTTTTAACGCAGAGAAAAATCCGAGACTTAAGCCTAAACTAATGCAAATTTTTCCTCCTCCAACAAGTAGCCCTATACTTCCAAAACTAGCACCAACTATTGTACCAGCTAGTATAGAAACAATTATTTTTAGTCGAGTATATCCACTTTTATAAGCTGATCCTTGTGCAAGATCTTTCTCTACCTTGATAATTACATTTTCTGTTTGTTGTATAATATCCTCTGAACGATTAAGATATTCTTGCTGTATTTTAACCAGTTCATGTATATCTGCAAATAATACACTTACTTTATTAACCTCATCGATGAGATTGTCATAAGAAGTTTTGACAGATTCTTCAGGATCTATACGAATAAGCTGATTTTCTATATTATCTATGTCAATATCGCAAGACATTTTCACTATTAAATGATTTGATAAAATTTTATTTCAAGAAAACTATTATACAATCATGTCTTGTCTTATAGAATCTCGAGAAAATTTTCTCTAGAGTAAAGGCTAGCAACAGTTAAAAATTTCTATCAGCTTCTTAAGATTAACTGGATGGTAAATTATAAGATTTGAGAACCTTTGGATAGTTATCGTTTAAAAAACTTTTGATGTTTTGTCCAAGTTTATATCCAGCAGAAATTAGAAACTGCTTAGCTTCTTCATTTAATCCGTCTACTAAGCTTGCTATGAATATAGTCAAACTTACCGGTAGTTTCCTAAATGCTGTTTCTATTCGTATAAACAACTGGTCTCGGGTCAATTGTGGATTACCGAGTCTTAAAGCTACCCAAGTATAAGTCCACGCAGAACAAGTTCCTCTTGACCAATCGGCCGGATCTTTTTCATCTAGGGCTTTAAATTGAATTAATTCTTGTTTCTGAAATCCTATTCTAGGTTCAAAATCGACTGGAGAAATATGTTTTATCTTATACCGTCTAAATCGTTGGTCGAACTCTTTATCCAAATTTAAAAATTGATACCTATTACTTGAGTATAATGTATATCCAAAAGGTTCAAAGCGCTCAATCTCTCTAAGAATTCGATCATATATTAACACGTTTGAATGTCTAGAGTCGTGGTTTTTTCCATCGATTATTCTATTAGCTTTAATGTGCACAAAGATAACAAAGAAACGTTTCTTACAGTTATTCATCCTCTCCCACATGAGTGGTGGATAAGAAAATGAAAAGGTCGAATTGATGGGGGTAGGAGTAAATGATTTGTCTATTTCAGATCTGTCTATATCTTTAGGTGCAAATGTATTAGTAACTGTATATATTATTCCAGCACTTGTATGAGCATTAGCTTTAGATGAGAACGAAAAAGGATAATATATACATGCTATATCTTTGAATTTAGAGGCCAAGTTTAATACCCTGAATAAATCTGTAAACTGGATAGTTTTGTCTATCGTCAATTTTATAGGTTTAACAAGAGGAGCCAAAATATTTGATCTAGTTTGATATACATTTCGAGATACGAGCTTAGCATGCTGTTTATATTTAAATTTTGTTAATGCTGATTCTTTATACCTAGGACTTAGTTTGATATACTTGCATAGATTATCCTTGGTAAGTCTAGGAGTAGATTTTCGTATTTTATTAACATCTCTCCGACTTCTACATGCAGTGAAAAAATCATCCAGTTCTCTCCTTTTGTATTTCATACATGAACGTGTAAGAAGTGGACATACTGGAGGTTTAATTCTCGGCTTTCTAGACTTGGACCTAGTTTTCGATCCTGATATAGTTCTCGACTTGTATCGACGCATTTGTATTGTCAACTGATAAAGATTACATTTAATCGATTCGTAGTTTGCGAGACATCTTAATTTTTGTGGTATAAATGGTGGTCTAGTGGAATGCTAGTATAATTTTATATAAACCGGGTATGTAGAATACGATATATAAAATGATTTATATTTTTGCTACAAGTTAAACATAAATTTCTTACATAATGCCTCCATATTTTTCTTGTATTTATGCCGTTGGTCCAGTAGGAGAGTTTGGTTATGAAAATAAATTGCCATGGGGACATATCAAGGAAGATATGTCTTATTTCAAAAGAATTACTACTGATGTGGATAGTAAGCAAAATATACAAAATGTAGTTATATATGGTAGAAATACCTTTGAAAGTCTTGGTTCTATTCCACTAGTTGGAAGGTATAATATAGTAGTATCATCAAAGCTTTCCCAAGTTAAAATGGAATCCGAGGATATTAAACAGGAATATACTGTCACGACAAGTTTAGATTATGCCCTTGATCATGCCGGAAAATTGGTTGATCAAGGAAAAGCATACAAAATATTTGTCATTGGTGGAGCAGATCTTATTCATTTTAGTTTTTTTAATCCATATCTCGAATACATATATGAGACAAGAGTCTACCCTATCGAATATGACAAATTCAAGGCTGATAAATTTCTCAAGTCTGGAGAATATTTTTCTACCGAGTATTTAAGCTATCAAGATCGAGATAAAAAACATATTGATTTTGGAAGTCGCGCTAGGTTCTGTATTGAAAATATAGAAAAGAATACTGGTGATAGTAAATTTACCTTGTGTTTTGTTAAATATGGAATATATAGAGATAGACACCCTGAGAATGTCTATTTAGATATGTGTAGAAAAGTGCTTATGCTTAATGAACATAAAATCGATCGTACTGGAGTAGGGACAATTTCTCTATGGGGAGAACATATGCGTTTTGATTTAAGTAAAGACGGATTTCCACTCTATACCACTAAACGTGTATTTTTTAAAGGTATTGTAGCCGAGTTGTTATTTTTCCTATCTGGCAAGACTGATAGTAAAATATTGGAATCTCAGGGTATAAATATTTGGAAAGGAAATACTTCTCGAGAATACCTTGATAAATATGGTTTTACGGATTATAACGAAGGGGAAACCGGTAAAAGTTACGGATTTCAATGGCGTCATTTTGGGGCAGAGTATAAGGCAAACGAACAATTAGAGATAGGTCAAGGCGGAATTGATCAGATTCAATGGGTTATCGATTCTATAAGGGATGTTAAGGCTAATCCGTCAGATCCTAGAGGACGTCGCCTGGTAGTTACTGCATGGAATCCTATGGATATTTCAAAGATTGTTTTACCTTGCTGCCATCATTCATTTCAATTCTCTGTTAATCAAGACAAATTAAACTGTCTTGTTACTATGAGATCTAACGACCTTGGTTGTGGGAATCCTTATAATGTTGCAAGTTATGCTCTATTGGTATATATGATCTGTCATTTAGTAGATCTTGTTCCTGGGACATTGGTATTAAATCTTGCAGATGCTCATATATATTTAAACCATATTGACGCTCTTAAAGAACAACTAACTCGTCCTCCGAGACAATGGCCTAAACTAGAAATAATAGGTAAATATACTAGTATAAACGATTTTACCCTAGGTAGTTTTAATCTTGTTGGTTATAATCCTCATCCCTCTATAAAAATGGATATGGCGGTTTAATCCGTAATAGATGCTGGATGAATAATAGACCAAACTGATATCGATTCGTTTATTTTTGGATTGATATTAGAGGCTATTTTTTGCAATTGTTCATTTAAATTAGGATTTAATAACCTGTAGAAGAGTAAACAAACCAAAATTATTATTATAGCCAAAATTATCCACAAGTACCACTTCATTTATATAATGCTATTTAAAACATAGTTTTAAATAAACTAAATGGAAGAACAAGCTTATGTTACAAATACGCTTGGATATCCTGTTAAATTTTACTTAAATAAAGATTATGACGAGTTTCAATGGAGGGGGAAATACACTCATGGAGCTTCATGGATTAGAGGAACCCGAGTTAATTTAACTAAATATAGCGGTCATATACGAGAACGTCAGGATTCGTTTCATTTTACTTGGAGATGTAATGAGGAGGATTCTATTATTTCCGATTGTGGCTTAGTAGGGGAAAGTCCAAAGGAAATATTAACAAATCTTATTTATAATTATAAAAAAATTTCACGGAAGGATTATGCTGATAATGAACGTTATAACGAATACGCTCATAATCGTATTCCAGAGGATTTACATGGGGCGATTTATATTGATTCATATAATCATATGATATGCTTACTCAAGGGAGATGATACGTTGAATTATATAATCGAAGAATTAGAGCATGCGCAAATTTTTGGAGAAAGTAAGGGTGTCGAGTTTAAATGGTGGTAAGTTTAGACCACTATATACATTTATAGAATTAATGCCGATGATATACTACAAGTATAATTCCTCCTAATAATCCAAGTAATAATAGGGTGATGAATATAAATTCAAATATCCTTTTAGATACACTTTTGCCCCCTAACCTGGAGTTCGTATATTGGCTAGCTGATCTTACTGTATTTATCACAGACGTATGGGGGCAGGAAGGAGGAGGAATTGGAGGGCGTCCTGCACTACTAGTTACGCCATCACAAGGAAATTTTCCCGCATAGCCACTCAAGGGTCTCAAATTTACTTGACTTTCTCTCAAACCTACAACCAACCCTGTTTCTAGCCTTCCTCAAAATTTTCAAAGACCAGGAATTAATTGATTTTTTATCATTCGGTATAGTAGAATAAATACCTTTCAGACTCACCTCTGAATATTTACTTTCCCTTGAATGACTACAGAAATGGGTTGCGGTAAAAGCAAATGGGATATAGCTTGTGAAGAAGAGGTAGATAGAATTGTTGCGAAGAAAATGAAGAATATTCTCGACGAGAAGGCAGAAATGAATAAACGTTTCAATGAGGAGAAAGACAAACTTCAAACTGAACTTGATCAAATGAATAAACTCTTCAATGAAGAGAAGGGTAAACTTCAAACTACACTCGACCAAATAAAAAAGATGTCAGTAGAAAGAAGTGAAGCTTTCGAAGCAATGTTTGCTCGTCTTAAGGAAAAAGACGAACAAATATCAAGACTAAATCAAGAATGTGAAAATGGTAAAAAAACGCAAGATATACTAGAAGAAATGCTACGATTAAAATATTGTCTAGGAGAACTTGAAATAAAAGGTTTAAAAGCATTAGAAGATATTAAGGCAGCAAAGTCGTCATCAGTCCCAATAGAACATAAAAACGATAACGATCAAGATAACGATCAAGATAACGATCAAGATAACGATCAAGATAACGATCAAGATAACGATCAAGATAACGATCAAGATAACGATCAAGATAACGATCAAGATAACGATCAAGATAACGATCAAGATAACGATCAAGATAA
>Ga0302280_1001521_pt1 | contig 18965 bp, 16 predicted proteins | sample III_Fen_E1_1_FD_198771 | JGI IMG/M metagenome (GOLD analysis project Ga0302280, IMG submission 198771) | Peat permafrost microbial communities from Stordalen Mire near Abisko, Sweden - III_Fen_E1_1 | ecosystem: Environmental > Terrestrial > Soil > Wetlands > Permafrost | place: Sweden: Abisko... | reverse complement strand
AATTAACTCGTAACAAAAAGGAGATGATGGACCTGGTGATGTCTTATGTCTTCTCTTCTCATTTTCTCCAGTATTTGCGTCATAAATATGGATGCTTTTTACATTTGGAGGAGGAAGAAAAGAAAAATGTAACTATTTCGGGATTAAGCTAATAAAAAGTGCAGAAATATTTAGAATTAAATAGGGTAAAGCCACGGTCATCATTAACTATAATCAACCAACTATATCTGTTCTAATCTATGGAGAACTTAAGTGCAAGCAAAGAGCCTATAACAAGGGTGACTATTTTATGACTGGTGAAGAGAAACTTTAGGTTTAATTTACAAAAAAGACATCAATGGTTATGCTCAATAAAATGCATTTTTAAAATAGCCTCTCACTCTATGAATAGTTCTACTACAAAAAGACTATTATGGAAAAGATACTGCCTGCAGACATTCTCGGTTTTAAAAAGACTGATTATCAGTTTTTAAATCAGCATGCGACTATTGTATCTGAAGCCAATAAATACAGTCAAGTTATCAATTAAAAAAGTATTCGATATGGAGTGTTTGTCCTTTTTTAAGGCATTTTCTAGATTATTAACAAGAAGAACATCAAACTGACAGAAATTACAGGTGATTATTTTGGGGAATAATCGCTTTGGAATGACGATTATGAGTTTTTGCTGAGGCCTGCATCGTATTAATTCAAATATATGTTCTTTCCCAAAGCCAAGTTCCTGTAAACCGTGAATTTGAGTAAAATAAATGTATTGAAGCAATTTTATGCAAAGAAACGAGAGTTGCTTCTCTAAATTGAGAATAAGTATGAATAAAATCTTCAATTTACTAAATTATTTTTACAAGAGACGGCCAACAAAAAAATAAAACGAAAATTTGTATAAAAGAATCTAGGCGATAAAAGTCAATTTTTAGGTCAAATCACAAGGAAATTGCGTCATTCGGAATGGAAACTGCCGTAATCAAAGAAATAATTGAGTAGATCATAATATTATTCCGCTCAGAAAAAGGGCAGTTAAAACTTAACTTGTCATTAAATAAATCCTTTTTACGATAGCAAAATGCAATCGAAGGAACAACTTCACAAAAGAGCTCAAACTGTAATTTTGTTTAAGAAAAGTGCTCCTGATAATTTTGAAATGACGGGTAGAATTGAGCCTTCTTTTTCTTATCATACTAGGCAGAGAATAAAAAAAGCTCGCTCTTATGGTTAATGTGGATTTAAATAAGATAAAACGAACTTGTAAGGCAAAATAAATGAAGTCAAAATGAAACGGTACCATACTTTAAAAGCAATTAGTACTCTTAAACGTGGAGAAATTATATTAAAGATTCCTTATATAGCGTAAATAGTGAATAGAAATTTTTCAAAATTTGAGAAGACTCTCAAAAATTCAACTAAAGTTTCCAATCTTCACGCGAGCACCTACTGTTTTCGAACAACAACGAGAAGTAAATCACAAAATCTTAAACGAGAAGACAAAACTTGGAGATGATTAATTGAAGTTCTTTATCCTGATTCAACTATTAAAATACATTAATGATAGGTCTTCTTTTCTTTATTGTTTATATTGGGTTATGATAAATTCCTTGTTTATTTTACGGTTAATATTGCCATAGGCAGCAGCCATTTTTATTGCTACGAGAAATCTATTGCTCAATCATAAAAATTGGATAATCAAGCTCTTGTTGTAGAGGTACTATCCATCTTATGGCGTACATTTTTGATCTCCAATAATAATAATAATCTTGATAAAGCTCTCAGTAGAGGCATGAGTGGTAAATAAAACTTAACTAAGTTTTTTGCCTGTATCTCGAGCTTGAAAATGATATTAGTGATTTTTAAAACACACTTTCAATATTTATCGTTTCAATATAATCCTCTTCTAGACACTATCTTATACCTACTCAACCTACTAATGATAAGGACAGAAACGTAAACTAATTTTTTTAATGGCTGAACTGCTGTCTTTATATAGCCTTGCTGAAGTCTTCTCCAATTAGAAGATATAAAAATTCAAATTATAGATTATTTAGTTCATGTTTCAACAAGATTATCATCAAATGAGACCGAACTTTTTCATTTGCTCAAACATGTGCTTTCCAATAAGAGAAGGAGACTTTGATACAACAATTCCTGCATCTTCTAAAGCCTTGATTTTGCTTATAGCATCTCCCTTACCTTTCTGAACGATTGCTCCTGCATGACCCATTCTCCTCTCAGCAGGTGCGGTTAAACCAGCAATGAATCCAACTACGGGCTTTTTAAGTTTGTTATTGTGTTTAAGCCAGTCAGCAGCCAGTTCTTCAGCTTCACCTCCAATTTCACCAATCATGACGATTCCCTCAGTCTCTGGATCAACAACAAATTTTTCCAAGACGTCAATGAAGTTAGTTCCATTGAAAGGATCACCTCCAATTCCAACAACTGTTGATTGACCGAGTCCTGCCCGAGTTGTTTGATCCACTGCTTCGTAGGTTAAGGTTCCTGATCTACTCACAATACCAATTTTTCCAGTTTTATGAATATAGCCAGGCATAATACCGATCTTACACTCATTGGGCTTAATAATGCCGGGACAGTTTGGACCAATGACTCTGGTCTTGGTTTGAGAGCGCAGAGCGTGTTTCACCTTTATCATATCATGTTGAGGGATACCTAAATAAAGAAAAAATTACCGTCAGTAATAACGACGCAAAGATCTAACTCAGCTGTAAGGGCCTAGATTATCGCATCAGCTGCTCCAGGAGGAGGAACGTATATCACTGAGGCATTCGCTCCCGTCGCCTTTTTAGCTTCACTGCAGTTCTTGAATACTGGCAAACCTAAATGTATCGATCCAGCCTTTTTAGGATTAACTCCACCAACCATCTGTGTTCCATATTCAAGAGCTTGCTGTGTTTGGAAGGTTCCCTAAATATAAAAAGAGATACTTGATTGCCTGTGATTCCTTGGCATATGACTTTGGTGTATTTATTAACCCATACATTGGGGGCAGTGCTAGTGCTGAACATGCGTGTGAAAACCTTGCTGAGCATGGTAAATATATCTATATTAATTGGTGACCAAATTTAATCGATTTTATCAAGTAAATTAATTTAATAAATTTGACTTATCATAAACAACCTAAAGCATAATTATATTTGATTGTAAAGACCTTTTCTTTAAGATTTATAATAATGGAGTCTGGAATTAAGCAATTGCTCCTAATAGGAGAATATTTTTAATCCAAATAAGACTAATTCAATAGAATAGAATAATCCTCAGATTGAACATTATTTTGCTTGGTATACAATCATTTCTGATAGACGTTGTTGAAGCGCCAGTTATGGTGATAGTGAGCAGGAGTTCTATCGCCAGGGAAATCTTCACGAGGAACACGAGCGTTGTTCTGGTCAGGCACAAAGAAGTTTCCAACCTAATCTCTGTTCTTTAATAGCACATGCACACCATCGTAATGTCTCAAAAAGTCACCTAGTCTGTAAGCAAAGGGGTTGATCTAATCTTGTCGTTCATAAATCCAATGACCTGTATAAACGAATAATTACTGAGAGGATTGTCATCACCCTGAATGGAGAAGATATCTTGGTTGAAACCTTCAAGTCTAGGGCAAACCTTGTACATTGGTAGAGTGTTGGTACCTAGATGAACAAATCTTGAATGTTCGGGGAAAATGAATTGTGATCGTCCTGGATAAAGACCAATATTGGTTGCCCAGCCTGTTAAGTTAGAGGGAGTGTCTTTAGTAAGATTACGATAAATGACATCAAAATTGAAATTCCATCCGTAACCTCCCTATGCAGCTTTTACTAAATTGTTCTGGAATATCGACCTCCATTTGGGGCAGAGAATGTTGTTCTTTAAATCAGCATTGATAGCATTGTATCCTCGTTTGATGTTTAGAGATTAGAGGAAGGCTAAATGTTTTCTGACTTCAGTGTACGACTCGTGATAAAATTGGTTCATGGGGGTTGAATCGAAACTGAAATAGCCAGTAACTTTATCGAAGTGATAACATGCGGCAGCCAATGCAACTTTAGCTCCCACGCCGTGTCCACCTAGAGTGGCCGTTGATATCTTATTCTCATACATGAATTTCACGACATCCCCTAAATCACTGACAGCATACCTGCGACGTCCTCCCAGTTAAAATCATCAGTTCGATCTGAGTTTCCAAAGTTTCGGGGGTAAAGGATATAAACATTTCTTTGGTTGATGATCTAAATACTAAGCAGTCTACTTTATTTAGAGGATTGCTGAAAAAGTCAAGCCAGCTCTCAGTCTGATCGAATATTTCTGGGAAGAAAATGAGGTTGGGACTGTCACTAGAAGTCGATTTGATGTGCACTCCTCTAAGTTTGACGTTCTTGGTGTCCACGTTTTAAGCCTCTAAATAGCATGCCAGATACTGCCTCGTATGTGTTGTATGGTTGAAAATCGTAAGATACTGTTGGCACGAGTCAATAGTCTCATCGGATGTTATCAATTATCAAATATATCAAATAAACTGGAGTTGATACCACTGTCAGATATTTATCACATCAATCATAGCTTTAAAGAATCTCATAAAACTGTTAACAAGTTTATAAATTGAATTGTGCAAATGACCTCATGAATTGACTGTTTATTAGAGGTGAAAGTGATGAAGGATGATAATGGCAATTTGCAAAATAACTATTAAGTTAATCATTCACACGGCTTGAGAACTTTCACCACTGGATTGCTTGTTTCCGGTGACGGGACCAGCAACATTAGGGAGGACACCTCCTTCAGCAATAGTAGCGTTGTGCAACAACTTATTGAGTTCCTAATCATTTCTAATGGCCAAAAGAATGTGTCTTGGCACAATTCTGGTCTTTTTGTTGTCCTTGGCAGCGTTTCCAGCCAATTCCAAAACTTCAGCAGCCAAATATTCAAGCACAGCTGCCAGGTAAACAGGTGCACCAGCACCAACTCTCTCAGTGTAGTGAGCGTGTCTAAGAAGTCTTCCGACTCTGCCGACAGGGAACTGAAGTCCTGCTCTTGATGACTTTGAAACTGCCTTTGATGAAGTAGTTTTAGCTTTTCCTGATTTTCCGCCTTTGCCTGCCATTGTGTATATTTGTTTATAGGCGAAGCTGAATCAGTCTGATTTGAATATCTTATAATCCACCGATAATAAATCGAGCCAATCAGATTAATTGCTCCTATCTTCAAAATATAACAGCATTATTAAATATTATTTATCTTCAAAAGGTGTATTATCTGACTAGTCCATCCATTTTATATGAAAATTATTATTAACTAATCATCATCTCAGTAGTAAGCTAACTGGTGGAGAGGCTTACTTCGAATGCGCCTCTCCGCTGGGGTTTTCTTCTCATTTAAATTTAATCGCTTTATCATTACGGATTCGATACTTGCAGGAGCAGGGGTACTTAGCTTCAAACGCTATAAGTTTAATTGCTGTAAATTTGATTAGTTTTTTCTTGGGATGGATGCTTGACTGGGTCCTTTTTAAGCGAGGCTCCTCGATGTCTTTGGTTTGTCAACGATCCGCTTGCTTCCATAATAATCCCACTCCTCTTAACCTCTGCGAGAGTTAGATGGTCTTCTCTCCCGATTGCGAGTTTGTTTTTGAAAATTCATGCTGAAAGGATCTAGAATTTTACTTTTGAGTTGAGTCCTTCCTAGTATTCCAATTTCTGGTAATATTTCAACTTTAGATGGCGATGACATATGCTTTCTCTCTTCGCTTGTTTTAGATCCAAATCGCCTCTAAAATCCCATTGTCTCAGCCTGTCGATTGAGAATTATTTAATACTCTTTGAGCTGTCGCTAAAAACCCAAATTAGGGCAAACTGACGGTCTATTCTGCCTCAAAAAGTGAATACTTTCCTTAAACCCCCAGCATTTTCGTTTCATAAGATAGGAAATAACTAGGGTGGCTGACTGAATAGAAGAGGAACTACTCTCGATATGCCTGCGGCGCAATGGACCAAAACACTACCAGCTGCAAGTGACTTTTCCATAAGCTCATAGAACTGATTAAAAAACTTCGATATGTTCTCAGATTTCATATCTAGTAGAGGAAATACAATGTGCTTGATCGAAGAATCATAATCAACGTGCTACATACCCACGGCAGCTGTCACCACTTAGTTACTCACAAATTACCTGTTCGGATTTGCTATCTTTTTAGGAAATCGAGGTCCATTGCTGAAGAAACGTCTCCGATATGAATGCCATTATTGGTTATTTCGTGGGTATAGACCCTGTTGGAAGGTTGGTACTCGTACTCAAGAAAGTTATTTATCATTTTATACCATTATATGCATATTTTATTTAGGCCAAGCCAAAATGGTTATAAAACCTACTGTTTTTTCTGATAGTTTTTGAGGGCGATAGTTTTGACAACCGATAAATGGAAGTTAATTTAATAAGAAATTAATAATTATATATATCGGAAATGAACTCAGAGCTGGGGGACTTGAAGACAGAATCAAAAAGACAAATTGAGAAGATGGAGCTTATCTTCGAAGACAACATCTTTCAAAACAGGAAATTCAAACTCAAGTTCTTCCCCTGGATAAGGACAGGCTAACTAAAAAAGATACTCATGAAGGAAAAATTCAATGACAAGCACAAACACCTCAAGGAAAACGATGTGAGACTCTTCTGCAAGAATATAGAAATTACTCAGTAAAACAAAAACTTTTTCGATTTCTATAAGATAGAGTCAGGCAGTACTGTCGTCATCATGAAGAATGCCAACTCACACAATCTTTAAAATGGAGTCATTAATCCCTATCAAATCTTTTAACATACGCCGCAGAAAATCACTGAGCTTATTGTTAATGTTCAGTCAGGTCTTAATGCTGCAAGAAAACCCAAACTAGCCTCGGAAGGAACTTCTGGAACGTATTTTTTGGAAAATAATCAAAAGAAAATAGTTGCAGTGTATAAACCATATGACGAAGAGCCTTACACTCCAAATAACCCTAGAGGTTACGTGGGGTAATTGGGCTCTCAAGGTATTCGAAAGGGCATTCTGAGTGGTTAATGTGCAACGAGAGAAGTAGCTGCTTATCTACTTGATTCTGTCCATCATTTTCACGAAGTTCCAGCCACCACTTACATTGAGTTTTACCATCCGTGCTTTAGCTACAAAGAAGTATGCTAATCTAATCCAATTCTCAGCAATAAAGAGTGTGATTTGAATAAACAAAAGACAAAGCATGGCTCCCTTCAATAATTTGTGGAGTACTTTGACGTTGTCGGAAATCTGGGTTCACACCAATTCGACATGAATGAAGTGCACAAAATTGCTATTCTCGATATCAGAATTTTAAACTGCGACAGAAATTAAGCAAATATTTTGGTAATAAAAAAAATGGTGACAAACAGCAAAGGAGCGACTTCGAGGATAACTAATCTCATTCCAATTGATCATGGACTTTCCTTTCCGGATAACTTTGAAATTTATGATCATCAAATTGTTTGGATGACCTACAAACAGACACAAATGCCATTCTCTCAAAAATCACTGCAATTTATTGATAACATCGACCCTGCCAAGGACTGTCAAACACTCAGAGAAAAGCTTGGTTTTCGAGAAATTTGTCTACGTAACTTTAGGATAGCTCAAATATTTTTAAAGAAGATGGCAAAGGCAGGATTCACATTATATGAAATTGGTTCTTTTCTTTATCGAGTGTAAGATTAAGATTCCTTTTCCTCAGACGATGATAATGAAGTCAAATAAAAAGATAAAAAGGCTATTCTTTCCGAATTCTAAAAATTGGTAAAAGAAGCGGAAGTGATTTATTTTACTGTGAGTGATAACGGCATGAAATCAACTATTGAGCTTCAAATCGGAATTATCAAGCAGAGAAGAAATTAATAGCAGATGAATGGATATGAAAAAATACCGAAAATTAATAGTAAATAATAAAAGTTTGACTACAGTCTGAATACAAAAGATTCCATTCCAACCAAGGAAACATCCATTGAAAAGATCAAAGTTAGGTCCATTTCTCCAGCACGAGATAAACTTAGGAATGTCAGCTTACCTCATTTAAAAACCAAGCCATCAAGGGATTTGAAGGACCGCCGACTTCGTTATAAAAAGAAAAAAACAAAGGAAAGACAAGAGGAAGACTCAAAAGAAAAGCACTAAAAATGGGGAGACATTTTTTATCACTACTTCGAAGAGATACTAGACAGATTCATCAAAAGAAAACTTGAAATTAGAAACAAGCCAATACAGATCGGTCGTGGACGTCTTTTCAGTGAGAACATTGAACTTTGATTATACTACAATTTCTAGCCAATAAAATTGCATCCCATTTATGTTATTACGAGTGAAATAAAATCAATAAACCTTTTAAAATAGTTCTATGTATATATTCGATACGCCACAAAATGACAAAATAGAAAAGATCAGTTAAAGTCATTTATCAATTATAACAGATTGTTGAAGTTTTATTATAATAAAAAAGCACCCGCGAAGGGGCTCGAACCCTCGACCATTAACTTAAAAGGCTAACGCTCTACCAACTGAGCTACGCGGGTTGGACAACTCTATCTCCAATAACCCAAGGAAATGTCTTGGACTTGGGTTTTATGGAAGGCATTTGTTGCTAAAGTTGAATTCTTATTTATTAAATTTGACCATAAATAACTGAGCCAATTAAATCTGTATAATAACTCCAGCCAGTCCTTTTGAAGAATTTCTAAAAAGTAGAGATTCCAAGAATAAAGCGCCAAAATTATGAAGTTGCTTTAATATGAGTCTAATATTGAACTGATTTAACTTAATAATAGCCAAAACAAATATTATGAGTACGCTTATCACATCAGCTCAGTAGCAGTTCGGCATTCAAGCCATTGATGCCCTCAATTTACCAGATGATGCCAAGTCACTTCTCACCCTCTTCGAAGTCAGTCCTACCCATCCCGTTAAGATATGTGCGCTTGCCAAAATTAAAAATCAAATCATTATCAGCTTACATTCTCCAATCAACCCAGAGAAGTCAGACAATCTTTCCTCAGAGGACTTCCAAGAAAAATAAAGTAGGAGAAAAGTAAGTAACATAAATGGATGGACCGAAGATCCACATAATCTTTTCACTCGGGTATTACTTCGATTTTTGAACCGGAGTTCTTCATCACGCAACTTCTGCAAAAACGAAACCAGGCTATTCTTCCATGTAGTCAGTTTAGCAATAAAATACTTTTATGACGAAGAGGAATTTAGGTACCTCTTCAATGCAATCACAGATTTGATTGACAGTCATAAGGAGAAGGTGCAAACAGCTTTGGAGTTCTTTGAAGAGGTCATTAGCACGATATAGTATAATGGTGAAAAGGAAGAGCAGATAATAAGTGGATAGCAACACAGTAAAATCAGTCACTGTCACTTCGAAAGACACTTCACAACTAATCACTTGAATAGCATGCTGATGATAGCGAACTTCCTGCTTGAAAAGAGCATTCTAAGGGATAGTGAGGCATTAGATGATGGAGTAACAGAAGACAGCTTTAAGATTAAGTCATCATAAGAACAACTATTAGCCATATTTTCTCTCCTGCATAGGGTATTCTGTTTCGATTTTATCGGTGAGAAGTACAGTTAGAGCGAATAGTTGAGTGAGTTAGGCAGCATAATAATCCCAACAAAGTCAATTCGTCAAAACACCTTCTCTTAGTTTTAGAAATGGATTAAGAACAGCTAATGGATTAGAATTTACCAGTTCATATATGGAAGTTGTCGCATGATAAAGCTGAAATTGATAATAATTGACATTCTGGGAGACATGTCTCGTATCCACATGAAATACTTCAAAAATAAAGTCAATTATAAGATCCATATTGAAAATATCATATTCTCTCTCGCTGATATACTCTAACAAATTAAGTTAAGTGGCAACATCTAAGAGTCTTTATAAATTTCTTTAGCGGTGGGTAGGAATTTACTCAAACTTACTTCTCCTTCTGTTTTACCTTTATTCTTCGAGATCAACCAGAATATTTCAAAGGGATTGCTGGATAGCATCAAAAAGTTTCTGATCGAGTAAATAATTTAAGAATAGATTCTAAACGTCAATATCATCTACTATTTCTTCAAATTCATTGAAAACTTGTCAAATCGCACAAAATTCTAAAAGACTACCATACCCCAGGAGATCGTTGAGGAAAGGATGCGATAAATTGGCAGATCCTATGAAAACTATCTTCGCAACATGATGAACAAGATATTCAAACAAAATTATAGCAGACTCAACTAAACATACCATCATCGCTCTGACTATATAAATCTCAAGGAGATTTTTAAAAATTATGAAATTAGCGAGCTGTTAATTTTCTTCGTGCCTTTTAAGATCATGAAACCGAGATATCCCTCGATAAACTCGATTTATGATTTGGTTGTTGTTCTCTGTGCCAAATGTAACTATAGCTTTATGTAGTCATTCGAAGTGTCGCCACACTGGAAGAGCCTCGTTTGGAGTCATGGTAAAGAGATATTTCAGTTGGTAGTATTAGTCAATGCATTGATAAGATCATCGAGTGGCAATCCTTCACCACATATCACAAAAAACTAAAGTAGAAAAATGCTAAAAAATAAGGGCGATACAGTCATTCTCTCTTTGTAGAAAAAACTCAGTATGCCCGATTGAGTATGTAACCTATTAGAGAGGAATACGACGAGTAAATTGAAAATTAATATGAGTATTGCCATTTTTTAAGAGTCGTCTGCTTCTGTATAATAGAAGTGCTAAACCAAAAAGAGGTCATTTTTTTGAGCAGAGTCAATAAATAAAATTCTTTATACAGGCTTGTGAATATCATCTTAGAGTTAGTGTTCAAGTCTGATCTTGTTGATCCTGCAAACGAATAGCATAAAAATTCTACATCAGCTCATAAAATTCAATTTTACTTAGAGGAATGCTATTTTATGGTTTCCAAGCTGCTCTTGAAATAATTCTAATACATCCTGCTAAATGTTATGCGCAGCAATCAATACAAATACAGGCAGTTTTATTATAGATATGCAGTGGAAGAGGCAGAGATCGAGCTCATTGAGTCAATTTAAATTCATAATAAAATGCTAATTATTGAAAGAATTGAATCGCTAAAGGAGAGTTCCCTACCTTAGCAAAATGAAAAAGCTCTATTAGCTCTTCAATTTTTGCTGATTTATTCCGTATCATTTCCTCTTAAAAAGGATTTGACTGATAGGATATTTATCAAGGATATAAGTCACTGCCTTACTTATTTATAAGTGATCGAGATGAATACGACCATTTTAGCTCTAATTCATCAAAGAGAGGAAAAGATATTTACTTTTCTGCAAGAACTGATGACATTCCTTGTCAGTTATCAATTTAAATCCGATAGCAATAAGGAGATTATGGCTTACTTCAAATGTTTCAATATCATTATCAATTTAAGTATTAGCTAACTTTCAGAGGAAGCACTCAATAAAACTTTTGTAGGATTAAAATTCCTGATGTATTTCCTATCCACAAACTAACAAATGAAATTAGATGAAGAATTTTGTTCTTTTTTGGAAGCGATCAGCAAAGACATCCTGGATAGATCACAAGATTTATAATTTATTGAGCTGAGAGAGTAAATAGCTTCCATGTTAAAATCATTTGAGATATCTAATCATAGATAGCAGCCTCAATAATAATAAAAAATGGAAATAGAAGATACTATTTAGGACATTGTTCAGTTACAGTATTAACAATCGTAAAGCATGAGTGATTATAAATTTACTAATCAAAAATAAAATTCTGCCCTCAATGGACAACATCACAGGATATCAGAAAAGAATGAAAAGCCTTTGGAGATGTAAATTTATAATGGATATCACAGATAAAAAACATTATCAATCATGGACAGATATATATCTCAAGAAGAAGAAAGACAAGCAATATCTATTGAAAATCAATGTGCTCACTATGGAGATAATTAGTTTCTATCATAAAGAGCCAATCAATCTTAATAGACTAGTAAAGATAATTTATGTGAAACTGACTAACAGATTTTACATAAGCCAAATTCAGATAGTTACTACTAATAGCGAAATAATGGAGAATATCCCATGGAAATAGAGGAATTGGTCCCATAGTATAAAAATAACGAAGAAAATATAAAGTAACAAGGACAGCAAAGAGATTCTAAGGATGATATAGTTCAAAGCTAAAATGAAGATACTAATGAAATTGATAAAAGCAATGAAAATATAAATGGAGCCTATCTGACCAATTTATCTGAAAAACAAGTAGATGAATCGAAGTAATAGGAGCTTAACATCAGTAATGATAAGTAGCCATTGACCAAAATCTAAAAATAACAGATATCAAATAATACTAATATTTTTATCGAAGCCTAATAGCCATAAAATTGCGAATCAAGGTAATTAAAATAACATGAGTAAAGTAGCTGCTCTGTTACAATTGTTATTGATTCATCGAACGAAATCACCGACCAAGAAACACCCATAAATTATGAAGCAAATGAGAAGATTACTCAAATTATCTCTCAGTAAATTCAGCAAGAGAGTATAATAGCGAACCAATAATCTTAGCTGAGTCTTCAACAAAACTAAAGTGAGTGATTTAGCATTATTATTTTTTATCATATCTGCTATAATATAAATTTGAACAATTGAGTATCTTCATATAGATCATGTTTCAAGACCATGAAAAGAAGTCACTTTGGAATTATTGATCCATTTGTGAGTCAACATACTATTCTAACTCCTCTGATTAACTACTTGATTCTTCTCTCTGCTTTAGCATATACTTTTCCTCATCCCAGTCAAATCGATCATTAAAGAGTGACAGATATTCGATAAAGAATTATTTGTTAATGGGAATGTTATTGCGCTCTAAGCACGCCCCAAAACATTCCTTTTCCATAAATTATTTTGCCTATTCCCAAGAAATGCCCTATCTGTAAAACAAGCTTTTGTATAATAAATTCAGCATTATGCTTGGCTTGTTATTTTGCCAAGATTTGTTTATATACCTTCCCATTTCCTCTAGTTCGTTCGATACAGATTACATGTTTTATTTTTAATGCTCTTGCTTATCAATACTTTAATCCCTAATAAAAATAGCATACTGCGTGCAATAGCCTTTAGTTGAATCGTTAATATGAGATCCTATTCCCTTTATTTAATAGTTATAGTGGTATTGATTGCGAATTTTGTTGCAAAATGATTCGAACTCGGCTTGTGTCCATTCGAATTTGTGATCCCAGTGTCTAAATTTTCCTTGCTAAATATTAAAGTAAGCGTTGAATTATTGATTAGGAGTACTTATAAAGCAATATTTTGGTCTTAGATATTAAAAAACATTTTCCAAAGTCGACTAAATGAATTCAGGCAGCAGATGCTCAATAGTCTCAACTAATGTGACCAACTCCACGTCAAATTATTTCATTTTTTAATATTTTTTAGACATGTCTCCCTTATAGAGGATGATGTGTTGATCCTTTTCTCTGCTGAATTGAATAGACTCCTGTAAATTTTATGGAAACACGTTCTAAATAGTGATAAAATTACAGAGACTGTCTGTGAAATGGCAGAATCGTCAATATCCATTCCAATCAATAATTCTATAGTTTAGGACCGGGCCAATCTTTGTAGCAGTGATCCTTGCGAACATCCAAAATCCGCAATTTTGATAATTTTATTCTCATCAATGAAGCGACTGACTTCCAAATGTCGCATTTAGTTCATGGTCATGCCAAGATAGTGTTGTATAACCGAGTGATTCTCCTTATCTTTATCTATCATCTTCCCTGCTGTGATATAAAATCCTTAATAATTATAGCAAATAGCCATTTTGGAAGTTAAAAGCACAATTAGGGCCACTTAATTTTATAAGTCAAATTAGGCAATTTTGTGAGATATTGAAATAAGAAATAAATACGGAAATCCTGTATGTTAAAAATATAACCTCGCTTTCAAGATGGAAGGATTGTATCCTATTCTTACTATTCGATACAGATTGGTTCTCTTTGGATTTATATTACATTAATTTTATTTTCGTAAAAATGTTACAATTTATTCTAGCTAATTGGATCATCAATTCCTGCTGCTGGATGAGTCAGTATCAGCACAAATAGGCATCCATGCTGCTGTGATATAAATTTTGAAATTGAATAAAATATTCAATAATTTTTAGTATCAACATGATGAGAGGGTTGATAAGACTGGTCCATCAAAATTTCAGCAAAAAACTTGGCATCGCTGAAACTGCCAAGGTTATCCAGGAAAAGATTATGAACATCACACAGGTCGTACACTCTTTTTTATCCAGAATGACGTGAAAGAATTCGGAACAGTCATCAGCATCGGTGACGGTATTGCCAGAGTTGTGGGACTTAACAAAGTCCAAGCCGGAGAAATGGTTTAGTTCAGGTCAGGCATTAGAGGTATGGCCCTCAACTTGGAAACTGACAACGTCGGTGTCGTCATCTTCGGAAATGATAGGTATTCCTTCCCTTATCCAGAGAAATTCAGGAAGGAGATACTGTCACTAGAACTGGAGCTATCGTGGATGTCCCTATCGGAGAGGAAATGTTAGGTCGAGTTTTTGATGCCTTGGGTAACCCCATCGATGGTCTCGGACCCGTAAAAACAACCAAAAGGAAAAGAGTTGAAATTAAGGCTCCTGGCATTATCCCAAGAAAGTCTGTGAACGAGCCTATGCAAACAGGATTAAAGGCTGTTGATGGTCTTGTGCCAATTGGAAGAGGACAACGAGAGTTAATCATTGGTGACAGACAGACTGGTAAGACCGCCATTGCCATCGATACAATCATCAACCAGAAGACTAACTTCAACACTGGAGACATCACAAAGCAGCTTTTCTGTGTTTATGTCGCTATTGGGCAGAAAAGATCCACTGTTGCTAACATTGTAGGAACTCTTAAGCTTCATGATGCTCTTAAATACACTATTGTAGTTGCTGCAACTGCTTCTGAAGCCGCACCTCTTCAGTTCTTGGCTCCTTACTCTGGTTGTGCTATTGCTGAGTTTTTCAGAGATAATGGAAAGCACGCTCTTATTATATATGATGATCTTTCCAAGCAAGCTGTTGCCTATAGACAAATGTCCCTTCTTTTGAGAAGACCCCCTGGAAGAGAGGCTTATCCTGGAGACGTGTTTTATCTGCACTCCCGTCTGTTGGAGCGAGCTGCCAAAATGAACAAGGACTTCGGTGGAGGTTCCATGACTGCACTTCCAGTTATTGAGACTCAAGCAGGTGATGTGTCAGCCTATATTCCCACTAACGTTATCTCTATTACTGACGGTCAAATCTTTTTGGAGACTGAGTTGTTCTACAAGGGTATTCGTCCTGCCATCAATGTGGGTCTGTCTGTCAGCAGAGTCGGATCTGCTGCCCAGATTAAAGCTATGAAGCAAGTTGCTGGAAAGCTGAAACTTGAGTTGGCCCAGTATCGTGAGGTTGCCGCCTTTGCCCAGTTCGGCTCCGATTTGGATGCTGCTACTCAACAACTCTTGAACAGAGGCGCTCAACTGACTGAACTCTTAAAACAAAAGCAATTCGTACAGCTTTAATAATATAGGTTCCTATGGTTGCCGAAGAGCAAGTATGTGTTATCTTTGCTGGTGTGAGAGGGTATCTTGACAAGATGGTGACTTCCGAAATATCAAAATTCTAAGCCAAATTCCTTACTCATTTGAGAGCGAGTCATGAAAATTTGCTTTAAAAGATCAGAAAATAAGGTAAACTTGATCCCGCTGATGAGACAAATCTCAATACCATCCTCGATGCCTTCATTCCTGATTGCGGATGTGCCATGAAACAATGATTAACTAGAAATCAATTACAGATAATTAATTCATTCATGCAATATGATGATATTGAAACTATGCGATAAAAATAATATCAGTGAATAAATTTAAAGATGATAGTGCCAATGGTCAGTCCAGATACAGAGACCAAGGTTATCCACTTTAGGATATTGAATATGTCCTTATGGGCGGAGGATTTCTGCAGAGAAGCGTTTTACAATTTTTAAAAAATGGCCTTCTTTTTCTTCTTTTTCAGCTTCTCGCGCTTAAATTAGTACAGTTGGATAACCAATTAATTTAGCAAGTCTGTACTCTATATTCTATTAATTTTCTTAAATGTTTACAGCATAGCCATCCTCGATATATAAAATACATGAATGTTGACATACACCTCTCGTTCGAAAAAGTTTACTTTGGTCCGATTATAGTGCTGCTGTTTAAAATTATAAAAATTGACATCCCCGTAGTAAATGAGAAAGAGATGTATCAAATCTTTGCGATAAGCTTTGAGTCTAGTAATAATTTCTTCATCCGACTAAATATAACTCTCCAGTCTGCTCAATTCTAATTCTTTATAGAACTAAGCCGGAAAGTCTTATATCTTTTGGACGTCCGCCTTAATCTTCACTTAAAATATTGCCAGTTATTTTTCTCCCATGCAAAAATCGCCTTGTGGTTAAATATTACTGTATAGGTGCTTAAAACAGTAGGATAAATCCTCGCAATTCGACTTTTCCTCATAAAATTTGTTAGTATCCTGTTCGAATTTTTTTAATTCAAGGGGGACTTTGGTCTAAAATAAAAGAGGCGTAAGTTGATTTATTTTCTTGCCATTTCCCTTCCGATGTAGGAGTTAATCATCAAGACAACTAAATCTGTCATAGAAGTAATCACTGATGTTAAACCTGAAATATTTTTCCAGAAAGAGTGACTCTATCTTCGAAAAGATGTCAATTGAACTCTGTTCGGAGTTTAACGTCTTTATTTCGACGTTATATACTGGCCTCGGCTTTTTTTATCGCATCTGACGTACTAATACTAATTTTCCACAAATTACAATAATAAATTAATCTTTGGATCCCAGTGAATCATTTTCTTTTTTGTAAACTATTATCTCTCCTTGTCAGTTCATATCCCAAATTTATTAATTTGAAAGTAATTGTTGTTCTATCAAGATCATTTGGAAACTCTGTCTGAGCAAACATCATCTATTTATTTCAGTTTTCTGTTTCCAATTCATTGAGATACCAATTTATACCTGATAAATAATCAAACAGATAATACTTCAGATTTGATCCTTTTGATAAATAATTCACTTATCAATAAAAATGATACCTTTCTTAATATTAAAATAATTGAAAATAAAAATTAATCCTCATAATGGGTCCAAGTCAAGCACAGCCTAAATCCAACTCAGCTAAGCAATCAAGTGAAGAATAATAACTCGTGATGATAAACCACCCAAGATTTTCGAGCATGAAAGTGGTCAGTCTTCCCAATGATGAGGACGAAGGCATTATCTAAATCACAGTCGCGCTGCCGAGCGAAACAGAATTTACGAAATGGGATAAAAAAGTAAAGTAGATTGGTTTATTCGACTATATCTTCCTTCCTATCAATGAAACATTCTTAAAAACTGAGTTCTGTGGAAGCGGAGGAATCGCCACTGTACCCTTTCATCAATTTAGATACAGTTTCAATACTACCCTTACCTCCTCAGTGACTAAATAGTCAACAGATGCAGCATGGAAGGAAAATACTTCGAATAACCAGAACTATGGTATCTAATCTACTCGATGATCTTGGCAGGCAGCACTTTCCATACCAAAAATCTTAAAATTGGAGATGTTAGACCTGAAAATATTTTTATAAGCCCTGAGGGACAAGTTAGAATAGCAACACAGTTTACTTGGCCTGGATAACAGACTAATTATCAAAAATCGCTTTTCTAAAAATAAATCGCCTATCTATGTACTCGCATATCTATACAGCCCCTGAGGAATTGAGAGATATAGATTATGGAAAATTAGACGAGCCAGCCAATTTTGCTGAGAGTGAGTCTTTTTCTGTGGGACTGACTTGCCTCGACGCTGCTACTTTATCTAATTCTAGACAACTGTATCTATAAAATCATAAATTTAACTTCAATAAACTCGAAGAACGGATACAACAACTTGAAAATAGTAAAAACTTTAGTGAACCGCTGGTTCTTATCATTAAGGGACTTTGTCAAGTTGAAGTGGAGAAAAGAGCCAGTTGCGGAGAACTTGCGTAGTGGCTAGAAAAATATGAATAACCCATTATTTAGCTGCAAGGTTTCAATGTAGAGGAACTCCCCGTATCTTTGCAAAATTTAAGGACTCAAAAACCAAAGGATTCAAGAGTTATGCGTCAATCCAATACGTATATTCAATCAACTAGCAATCAAGTAACAACAGGCCCTTCTTCAAATTACACAAACGCTGCCTTCACAAAAGTGGAACAGCAAAATTTTGAGCCAATTTCACAGCAGGTCTCAACTCCACAGTACGCTTCGCAGCCCAAATATGAATTTTTTTCTCAAAATCAACCTTATGTTGTGCCAACACCCGTTTAACCATCATATGAGCGAACCTATTAGTAAGGTGGATATTCCGTACAGCCTATGAGTAATAATGCTGTGAACAGTAATAATGCTATGAACACTGTTTTTCACAAATACTCTAACTCGAGATCAGGAGTGTCTGAAAACAGCCAATCAAATAACCCAGTTCCGATTCAGACCCGACCAAATCTAAATCTACAACAGATCGATGAGCAGCTGAACATATCAAGAAAGATGTTTCCCTCGTCGTCGTCGTGATAAATATCGAATTATTGATATTAAAATACAATACTTGTTTGATTAAAAGCAATGATTACAGTGACAATTATCGACCTAAATCTAAAAATACAAAGCTATAAGCTATGGGCAACAAATTTTATTCTTTATTTAAGGCTTTATAATGATGAATATATACATCAATCGTTTTTGATTTGCATACAATATTTTAAGATACTAATTGATTATTCTATATTATAGTCAATCATTCTCTTAGATATTGATTAAAACTAATTCAATTTCAGCAATGTCTAATTTCATGTATTATTATTATTATAGTTT